>Ga0123341_1004039_pt1 | contig 12765 bp, 7 predicted proteins | sample Turbeapinknodule_FD_89959 | JGI IMG/M metagenome (GOLD analysis project Ga0123341, IMG submission 89959) | Root nodule microbial communities of legume samples collected from Mexico - Turtle bean Mexico pink nodule | ecosystem: Host-associated > Plants > Roots > Nodule | place: Mexico: Nepantla... | reverse complement strand
TCCACATATACCAATAACGTTGTAAAAGATCCTTCAGAAGAATTAATGAACAAGGAATGATCATTCATAGATTGAGTATATCCCATAGAAAGCAAAAATGATGACAGTTTGGCAAACCATTCTTTGTTGGCTTGCTTAAGGCCATATAAAGTCTTTTTTTAGTTTACAAACTTTTCCTGGTGGAATAGAAGTCAATCCAGGAGGAGCAACCATGTATACATCTTCTTTCAAATCTCCATGTAGAAAGGCATTATTTATGTCTAATTGTTTCAATTCCCAATTATAAATAGAAGCAAAAGAAAGAAGCAACCTTATGGTGGTCATCTTTGCTACTGGAGAGAAAGTATCAAGGTAGTCAATGCCTTCTGTTTGTGTATATCTCTTTGCCACTAACCTTGCTTTATACCTTTCAATTGTCCCATTAGCCTTATATTTTATTTTGAATACCCATTTGCAACCTATGGCAGCTTTGTTCTTAGGCAGAAGAGCAGTCTCCCAAGTTTGATTTAACAACTTCAGAATAAGTGTTTGACTCAACATGTGAAGAAAGAGACATAACAAAAGATTTGTAAGAAGATGATAAATTTCTATAAGAAAAAACAGAATTAAAAGGATATTTAACTCTTGAAGATGCACTGGAAACATTAAGATTATAATGATAATCCTTTAAATACTCAGGTGGTCTTTTTATTCTTGTGCTCATTCAAACAGATGGCTCTGATACCATATTACGAAGTCGACTTAAGCCTAACTCAACCCCATAAAACCGGCTCATGAGGTTGAGGTTTGCACTCACTTATATACAATGAAAGGCTCTAATCTCTAGTCGATGTGAGATCTACAACACACCCTCTCACGCCGAGACTGCCAACTCGTGCGCGGGACTATATATTATGGATGGTCCGATAGCGACCCGATAGCGGGTGGCCTGATAAGCCCAACAAATACTCACTAGGATAGGCTCGAAATGGCTCTGATACCATATTACAAAATAGAACAGAGATGAATAAAAGAGAACAAAAGATGAACAAAAGAGTAAAAGGAAGGTAAAAGATATGAGAATGAATATCTCTCTTTTCTTGTTATTTAAATCAAAACAAATGGTCTGAATATATACAAGTAGTACACTCATTCTAGGTTTTACTAAAAAAAAAAGAATTAATAATTAAATACTAGAATCATAACACACAAAGACAAAATAAAGGTTATTCACCTCTATAAAGAGAAACAACTAATAATTAGAAAAGACACTCAATTAATATTAGGATCCTTCTATAACTAACTTTAGTATCCGTATCCTTTAATAATGTTACTAGCACTTATAGGTTATTATTATAAAATTCATCTACATCTCATAGTTACAATTTATAACTTCTTAATAGTCTGAATTCAATAAGACCTATAAATAAATTATAATTCTCACGAAGTACTAACTCAATTCTTCATACTTTCTTATCTCTTGTACTCACAAATATTCTATTTGACTTGAGCATCAAAAAGTCTTTTGCAAGTGGACATTTTTTTCTCTTCCTATGATCGATCAACACTACAAATCTCGATTTATAAAGAAGTCATTTCTTTTTCACCACAAAACTCTTATAATCCATCTTTGTTAAAAATAAATAGTTTTACCAATTTGTGTATAATTTTATTCTAGTTTATTATGAAACTTATTTCGTTTTTCCATTTGTAAAAATGTTTATGAAGGAACTTATCTAAAAGATACTATATGAGTTTGATTGAATGACCTTCTCTATAAGCATTCTAGGAAAAAGAATAAAAAGTATATTTTTCTACAAATAAAACCTAATTCATAAGAAAATTAAAAGTAAGAATTTTGTAAAAATTGCTATAAATAAACTTATAAATAAACTAATTTTAATTCACAAATCCTTTATTTTATGTTTTCTAATAATAAAAATGGGTAGGTAGTCGGTACCGACGCTCTGTCTCTGTCTATATATTGGTCCAGCTCTTACAAACAAACACAGCTATGTGTATGTGAATATACGATCATGTTTACATAACTGGATAATGACTTTTCAGTTTTCTGCATTCTCTTCATTACAAGCTTTTTCTTCATTATTTTATTTTTTAGATTTTGAACTTCAAATGAAAATTGTGTTATTATTTTAAATTTTTGGTTTTACATTTTCAATTTGACTAAACCTACTTATAAAGCAGAGGCAGTCGGTACCGACTCTCTTGACTCAGGAGGTCATGGAGACATAATATCTATTGGAAAAAATTAAATATAATTTTATTATTGAAATATAATCATTAAAATATTAGTTTTGCATCACTATCTTTAGAATACTTCAAATTAGAGTATATTCTAATTCTTATACATATTCAACTTGAATTTAGTAGTTTGATACTTAAGAGGTATTTAGAAAGCCTTTTGGTAATTTTAATATCTATCCTCTTCTTGAAACTAAGTAGGTATTGTGTTTTAGATTTGAATTTATCTTTTCTCTCTATCTCTCTATGTAGAAGAAAATGACAAAGTAGTTTGAATAAAACAATAATTTTTTTTATTATAGGAATTTTGAAAATTATGCTTAAAATTGTATTGAAGAAAGAGGTATAAATGGTAAATATAGGGTCATGTTAATTTTGATTTAATAAGGTCTAACTGACTTCAGAGTTGTGTTTGAGTTGATCGATTTGTTTGTTGTGACGAGTACAACAAATAAATATTTACATACAATTTGAAGGCTTTCAAAAAGCCTAAATATAATGTTTTTGAATGTGATATTTTAGGAGTAATTAATTTATTTATTTTTTTGAGAATTTGAAATGCATTATGATAAAATATGTTTATTAGATAGAAAATTTTAAATGAAATTAAAATTATAGAATTTTATTAAAGTAATATTAGATTACTTAAAATTAAAGAATTTAAATTTTTACCTAAAAGTAAGAATTTAAATTCTTCATATTCTTAAATTTGTATTTTGAGTCGATCTAGGTTCATGCTGATTTCACTTAAACTGGGTGTGGATAGACTTGGTTTGACTTGATGTAGGATCAACCCAACAAGACCCGACTTGATGTCTCGATCAAGCAAAAGCCTAACTTGCGCCTTAGGCAAACCTAACTCAATTTGTCTTAGTCCCACATAGAACCAACCCGACTTGGGCCGACCTAAGCTGAACTCGATCAAACTTGACTTGACATGGGTCTAACATAAATGGACTAAACATGATCCTGTCCCAACTAGGCTTGACTTGGACTCGAATCGATATGGGCTCGGGCCTAGGTCGACTTAGCTCAAACTGAGCCTGGACTGACCCGACTCAATCAGGCACAACCGATTCTTCTCAACCTAAGCTCAACTTGACCTAGTCTTGATCAAGTTATGCTCGACCTGGTCTTGATCACACTAGGACCCACTTAGGTCTAGCCCAACTTAATTGAGCGTAGGTCGACCTTAACTCGTATGAATGTGGACTCACCCCCGACTCAAGTGAATACGAGCTTGCCCTGACTCGGCTAGACCAGAGCCCTAACTAACTCAACTCAACTTTGGCGAAGGTTGACTTGACTCGCCAGGGCTGAATAAACAATACTCATCTCACTTAGACATAATTAACTTGACCGGATGACAAGTGTCAAATTGTTGTAAAATTCATATCAAACTAGGCAAGCATAATGAGTATATTACATGGAAGAATAACCTAAAAAGCATACATTTTTTCCCAAAACAAGGTTGACTCGAAAGAAGAAGAGAAGAAAAAGAATTTGAAGAGTAATGCAAAAAACGAAGGAAAAATAACAAACAAACAAAAGTATTAGAAAGATCAATTCGCTTAACGCATAAAGAAAGGACTAAGAGGATTGACTCTAGGGAGCATGATTTGAAAAACTTCAAGAATGTTGAGTGCCAAGACATGCATCGAGTGAACTAATGTCATAGATGGATCAAATTTATCGGGTTTATAAGGGTAAACGAATCCAAAAAGGCTGAGTGAAAAGAGTCATTCGTACTTAGGAGAAAGGCTTGGAGCTCACTTGGGCCAAAACGAGGTTTTAGATTCACTGGCCTTGATTTAAAACGAATCCTAAGCTTAAGAATTCTTCATGCTTAAAAATGGATTTCGTTGAACCAAGCTTGAAGCGAATCCCTGTAAAAATAAGAAACCTCGGAATCTACTAAAGCCCGAAAAAGGGGCATGAAGCCAAAAGGTTCCTTCAAATGAAGAAAGTCAATCCGCATTGGCTCTATGCTTTGTGAATATTGAATATGATGGAGCTCCTCACTAAACTGTATAAATAGAGATGTCTTGGTACTTCATTGGGGAGGTTGAAACGAGGAAACTTAAAGGCAGAAGGCAAATCTAAGTTGACCAACAACATTCAAGGATACATGTTTGATGTTCTTAGCTTCTCACCCTTGAGCTTTATTGTAAGAATTATCATGAGTTACTAAACTTGTCTTTTTTGGATATGGGGAGCAATGTAATATCTTTTGAGTTTTTTTCATTTATGAATGCTTAGTTTTATGATTAAGTTCTTTTAGTTTGATTGAATGCTTAATGCTTGATGGAGAGGAACAACCATTTATGCCTTTAGAACATGAATGATATCAAAAGGCACATTCATGTATCTGAACCCTTCCAAATCAACCAAGTATGTCAATATATTGGAATGAAATTGAGAATTGGGCTTGAACTGTTTCATTTAATGCATAAACAAGTTATTGTAAGTTAAGGAATTGATTACAATAGTTTTTTGTTCTAGATAACCTTGATCAAGGAATTGATCTGGTTAGGCCATAAGGAATAATGAACTTGAATAAACATAACATTTGTAAATAACAATATCAAAAGATATTTACAAAGTTACTTCAATCCCAACACTTCGTTTAATATATAATTTTCTACTTTATTTTTGTCAAGTTTCAATCTTGCTAGATATTTTATTAGAATTATTATAGTTATTTCACAACATCTATGCAACCAACTTTATTCATATTTTCATTTTATTTTGAAAGTTATTACAATTCTCGTAATCTTTAGTGTTTGTGGTGTGATAACCCTCTTTCAGTTGTATTATAGTTCACCCTGTTCGCTTGTCGATATGATATTTAATAAACCACCCCATCACTAGACCCAGACTAACTCGACTCAATCAGGTCTAGGCCAACTTGACTCAATCTGGGCCCAAACAGACTCGGCTAGACCCGACTTGACACAGTTTTGATTGGACTAGACTTAACTTGGTCTTTATCAGACTAGGACTGACCTAAGCCTTGTCCAACTCGGCTAAAAGTTGGTCGGCCCCGACTCCGATGAAGGTTGACCCACCCTGACTAGGGTTGACTAGGGCTTGGGCCTACTCGGCTCGACCTGGATATAGGCCAAGTCAACTCGACCTAGACCTGGGCCTACTCGGTTCAACCTAGGCTCTAGTCCACACTTGGCTTGACTCTGACCCGGGATGACTCAGAACGACATTGCATGAGCCTGATCTAGTGCTAGCTTACGTAGGTCTAAACGGTAATATTTCTTAACTTGAAAATAATCTTGTTTAACATAAATTGAGAAAAAAAATCCCAAATATAAAATGAAAAACTCTTTCAAGAACTTTGACAAAAAAATAACAACAGTCAAGATCTATACAAAATATTATCGATATTGATATTTTTTTAATTTTTAACAATTATTTGATATTTAAATAATTTTTTGAATTTTGTGGTAATTGAAATACTTTATCCAAACAAAAAAATTAAAATTTATTAAAATTGAATTGTCTTATCCAAACAATAAATTTGAAATTAGATTAATTCAAAATGAATATATTTAAATGTTTTACAAATTATAAAATTTCTTATCTAAAGACAAGGTAATTGTTTGGATGGGATTGACTAAGAGTCATGTTCAATAGACCATCTGACACTCTAACTTTAACAGAGGAAAAAAATACATGAGTTCTTTAAATAAGTACTCGTACAAAAGAAAGGTAAAGTTGGTACCATATAGTGGAGCTTTCTTATATAACCTATCATCATTAGAGCATGTCTCGACAATTATGAGTCTAACATCATTGTCAATATATATACTAAAAGACTTCAAAAACTCTTGAACATAATCTTCCTATGTATACTCAAGTGTGTAGAAAACAACTTCGCTGACTACCTGTATAAACTCGAGATGAAGAATAAGGGAAATTTTCTATCCTTCTACCTCTTAATATGATTCCAAGGAGGCTACAATCATGAGAAGAATTAGAAAGAAAAAAAACAAAGCAAAGGCATGGAGAGTGTGTAGAGAATGCAAATGGAGAAAATGTATTTGCCAAAATGCTCTAAGTGAAATTCCAAAGAAGTATAAATGAAAAGGTTGAGGGATATGAAACTTTAAATAACTAGAATTTAAGGCCTTTTTTTGCACAAAATGATGTGCTCATTCCAAAATGTTACCTCATGGAGTAACAAGTTGGAAAAAATTATACAACTATCGTTCAAATGTTGTGACATTTCATAACCTTCAAAAATATTCATTAAGGAACATTAAAAACACATTTCTCCACATGATTGCTCATACATATGAGCATTATAGACATAGATGATCGCTTATAAATGCATAAATTTTTATACTCGACAAAGTATAATATAATTTTAAATTGGTTGTAAAAGGTTGACTCTTAGTAAATCAGTGGTAATAAGTTGATGTTCATCTTCATAAAAGAGAAAAATCATCCACCTACTTATTTTGTCACTTCTAAGATACTTAGATGTGGAGTTATCTCAATTCTAATTGATATTAAAACTGAATTCAACAATACTCAACAACCTCAAAGCTTTAGTATTGGACTTAGCATCAAGTTGAATAATAAAGTATTTATATATACTTATTAGTAGTTAAGTTTAAATAGTGGAACTAAATATATATTTTTGTTTAACTTCATTCATTGATGCCCAAAAATCAATAAATACACATCACAATCATAGTAAATGCATATTCTTGTTTACTCAACTCTATTATATTCATTATATTCAAAGTTTTGATTAACTTGAGCTTTAAAGATTTTTCTACAAGGAAATCTTCATTTAATCCTTAACATTTTCATTGGAGCTCACCGTGAAAGAACTCACAAGCTAAAAAAGAACACACTCCTACCACATCTAATCCCAATACTCAACCTTCCATTAGTAAAAAATTTAGTTTGATTTAATTAACGTAAGAGTTGTTTTGATTTTCATTTTTATACATTATTTTAATCATAACATTAAAACATAATTTAAAACTACTTAATGTATAAAACCAAGTTAAGATAACTAACTTATAGATTTTATATTATACATCGTTATTAAAGTGTACTTACTATTGAATTATAATAAAAGTAAATCTTTTCGAATGGGTTAGGTTCACACATTCAATAAAAAATGTGAGATTTTACATGCATTAGTCAACACCTCTATTACCATTATAGAACACACACATGGATCCAAATTAGACACAACGTAATACCAACAGTAGTGGTGATGGAGTAAAGTTTATGTGTTTGTGAATTGATTGTTTGAACGAGAGAAAATTGTATGTTAACGATCAGGAACCACCTTCTATGTGACGAGTTTCTACGATTTTATACAACTTGGACATGACTTGGTGAATTATTGCATTTACCAAGTTCGTACCCAAGAATATGTTCAGTCCACAATGGATGATACAGTAGATGATGATCGATTGAAGGACTTGATTTGTGATGTTGGAGCTGAGTCTTTTTGCATAAGCACATGGATATGTCAACTAATGTAGAGACTCCATTGTATCTTAGATCAACTAACTTCACACGGTTGTCAGTAGTGAATTTGAAGGCAATAAATGGATGGACAAATACAAGATTCACAAAATTACTTATGTTATTGAAGGAAATGCTTCTAGAGGGAAATACTCTACCTAATAGTAATTATGAGGCCAAAAAGATTCTTTGTCTAATGGGTATAGAGTATAAAAAGATACATGCATGTTCTAATGATTGCATATTATACAAGGAGTATGAATTGTTGAAAAAATGTTTGAGGTGTGGGTTATCATGCTACAAGTTGAAAGAAAAAGATGAATATAGTATTAAAGAGATTACAAACCATAGACCCCCAATCAAGGTTGTGTGGCATCTTCCAATCATTCTAGAGATTAAGTGTTTGTTTGGAAATCCAAATGATGCTAAAAATCTCAAATGACATGCAGATGAGAGGAAATATGATGGCATGTACTTCTATCCAGCTAATTCTATTCAATGGAAGAAATTTGATGACGAGTTTCCTGAGTTTGGTAAGGAGTTAAGAAATATTTGACTTTGTTTAGCTACAGATGGAATGAACATGTTTGGTAATTTGAGTACGAATCACAGTTCATGGCTTGTTTTACTAATTATTTACATCTTACCTCCTTGATTGTGCATGAAGCAAAAATACATGTTGTTTATGATGATATCTAGTCCAAGACAACCAGAAAATGACACAGATGTTTATTTAAGTCTTCTAATTGAAGATTTAAAATTGTTGTGGGATCAGGGTATTGAAGTCTCTGAGTCGATGCAATTTTTCATTTCAAAAGATGAAAATCCTATAGTGGGATCAATATCATACTAGTGGAGGCTACTGATAAGGAATTATATAATATTGAAACTAGTGACTCCCGTTCATTTATACCAATGATAATGAATCAAGATGATGATGTAGTTGATGATGTACATGCAACCTATAAAGACCACAACGAGGGAATATACAAATTAACATTAAACCCAATATGTATGAATTTAGTAATTATGATAACTTTTTATATATTTGTTCTATTATGAATTTCTTTTTTTCAATTTTATTAATGTTTGTTACCTTTTTTTTTTTTTACACAGATATATCTAACGATCAGACTTCATACCCTTCTTACCACAACTTCAGCAAATCTAGTAGAGAGCCTACTAGACTCAGGCATTTATCACTGAGACGTGCTAGTGGTGATAGGACACCACTTACTATAGACATGATTACTGGTGTGGCATTAGGTCCTAATGATGATATGCTCAACAACTATCTTGGAGTCTTGGCACGTTAGAAGATCTCCATCTTACTATCTTCGTGGGATCATGCTTCTGACATTGACCAGATCATGATCTGGGAAGATATCCTGGCAATGTATACATTATTATTGTTATCATATATTGCTTTTTCATATTAATTCATTAAATATAACTTCATGGTATTTTCTTGTAGACACATTTTGATATCCCTAATTTGGAGACCTTGAGTTCAAAGGTTCTATCTCGGTCGCCATTATATTCCGTCAGTTTAAGTCAAAGTTTACATCAAAATATGTTTTTGGATCTTAAAAGGGTAAAAATTATTGTCCAAGGTATGCCAATATTGATGAGGAAACTTGGTATATATTTATAGAAAGTTGTGAAGCTAACCACTGGGCGATAAGTACAGTTAGTTATTCATTTTATATATTTTTCATAGTTGAAATTATTTATTCTTATATGATTTAATTTTTATTTTATTTTTGTTCCATTTGTCATAAGATGTTAGGAAAAAATCTCAAGGCATAACAACCCAAAATGTGACCTTGTACCTACTGCCTCGTGGGGGTTATCATATTCTTGAAGAGACAATGATAAAGGATGGAGAATGAGAAAGCATGACTGATGATTACTTCTAAGGATGATATAGGGGTCAGTTAACCTCTATCACCACCTACCCACCACCAAAAATGAAAGCAAGCTCGTATCAAAAGATCGGGTCCATATAGTTCTGAGCAATCACGAATAGTGTAAAAAAATTGTAAGTTATTTTCTTATTGTCATAGTTTACGGTATTACTTATATAAAAAGCTTATATTATTTTGGGGGTCTTGCAGGATTCCTTGGTTGAGAAAAAACCCCAGGGTACTTTTATCCCTCATGGTGGTGAAGATATACTTGTTGTAGCTATTTGACCATGTGCACACCCTGGTCATGTGCGTGCTGCAAGATCAGGGTTCGCATTCATCAATTCTTTGGAACTACACCACGACATTCATCCTTCTCTGAGCTCAGCCAAAAGTGATAAGTGAATTATCATAGCAGATCATCAACAAGTAATAGAGGATGTGACCGACAATGTTACTTAGAGGGTAACTTAGCCAATTACTAAGCAAGTAACTGAGAGAGTAACTGAGCGTTTGACTCAGCCATTGAGGCAGGAGTTCAGGAGCAGCTCTAGACCTTAAGTCTATCACAACAGATGGCTCATGTCCAGCCATATGTGGCTCCCACTAACAGAAGCACAAAGGGGAGTTGGGCAGCTCCTATAGGATCAAGGGAAGACATTGGCGAGATAAGTCAATGTGAGCTACTTCTACCCTTAGGAAAAGTTTTCAAAGGGACCACTACCTTACATAATGTGGTTCTCCCCCTTAATGTGGTAAAGGTCAGGGTAAAGAAAGTAAAGAAAGCATTCATAGCTTGACCCAAAAACCTAGTTCGACTTATTCCTAAACTCGCAGTAAGAAATTAATATGTAATAATTAGTTATTTATGTATTATATTTAATTTAATGAAAATGTTCTTTATTTTGTAGCAGAAATGTTAGAAACCAAATTTGCAAAGAAATAACCAATCACTTTCCATCGAAGATCCTATAGCTACATTATTAGAGATTGATTCGACTATAGGTAAAAATCTAGCAGAGGTTTCGTCGGATGCCACTATTTTTGGAAGAAATGGTAACATCCCTTTATACATATACATGACTGATGTGTTAGATCTTGCAATTGGCAACCAGGAGCTGAATATATTTGTCATTCAGTTATGGATAATGTAAGTCACTTGCATTATAAATCAATTTATTTTATATAATTAAATATTGATTATGCTCTAACTAATTATATGTCTAGGTATTTGTCTAGACTTTATATTAATGAGGGATAACATGATATTTATGGAGTTATGGATCCTAATTTAATTAATCCAACAGGAAATAAGAAAGTTGAAACTCAAACATACCTCACCAATTCTCTTCATACAAGAGGGAAAAAATGAAAAAAAAAATATTTTTCCCTTATATTAATGAGTAAGTTCATTTAATAATAACACTGTTGTGTGGTTCTGCTCATTGTAGAAGAAGTCACCCACATATCTCAAGCAAATAGTGGACAGTTAATTACATTATCAACTTACCTGCGTATAATACTTAAACGTCTCCTGACAAGTTGTTTTTTAATTCATTAGTTCATACCATATATAGCATACTGAGAGGTCGACAGAGTTCAAAGTGTCATAAGCTTACAAGGTGGATCCTAAAGATTTGGGATTTTCATCAATTAATTTTTTGTCTTCCTTTATTACCAATATTCACTTTTAATTATTATTTAATTGTAGTGTAATAAACAATCGAGAGAGTATGGATGTGAATAATATGTTATGCAATGGATGACAATCATTATAAGAATTGACATTAATAGAGGTTGAGAGCAGATAATCATACTTAAATTAATTTTATAATAAACTATGTGTACTTTAAACACTTAAATTAATTTTATAATAAACTATGTGTACTTTAAACACTAATTATTATTTCAATTTATTCTGTATTGTGGTATTCGAAAATGATAGTTTGACAACTCTTAGAGTTGTATACAACTCTTGATGTGATAAATTTTTTAATTCATTAACTCATACCATATATAGCATACTGAGAGGTCGACAAAGTTCAAAGTGTCATAAGCTTACATGGTGGATCCTAAAGATTTGTGATTTTCATCAATTAATTTTGTGTCTTCCTCTCTTACCAATATTAACTTTTAATTATTATTTAATTGTAGTGTAATAAACAATCGAGAGAGTATGAATGTGAATACTATGTTATGCAATGGATGACAGTCATTATAAGAATTGACATTAATAGAGGTTGGGAGCAGATAATCATACTTAAATTAATTTTATAATAAACTATGTGTACTTTAAACACTAATTATAATTTCAACTTATTTTGTATTGTGGTATTCGAAAATGATAGTTTGACAACTATTAGAGTTGTATATAACTCTTGATGTGATAAATTTAGAAATAAATATATATAATAAAGGATAAATTTGTAATTAAATGATATAAATATTAAGGAAATAATAATTATCAAATTATAAGCAATTATTGTATGCAATATTTTACGATATTGTACGATATTGTACCCAATTATATGCAATTAATTTAATAATGATAGAATCATTATTAGTATCCCTACCTAATTAGATTGTAATTTGGAGAGAGAAACTCCCTATATATTTACTATACATGAGTGATGTAACCATATACACACGAATAAGAAACATCTCTTCTTCTTACCATTTTTTATCATTTTCTTATATGGTATCAGAGCACCGATCTTGGTGCCTGACAGCCTCTCCATTTTTATCCCCTAAATAAAAAATCATGTTTGGCAAAGAAGGCATCCGAGTCCGATAGAAACCTCGTACAAGGCTTCAGTGTCGAGCAAATTCAGCAATTGGCAAAGGCTATTTACTCGCTCAACAATAACGGTAAAAGTGACACGTTTGTTAGCTATGCAGGTCTGCTTGCTCATAACTCCTCTTCTAATTCTGCTTTTACGAAACCATGGATTTTGGATAGCGGAGCAACCGATCACATTGCATCTGATTAACAATTTTTCACACACACTTCATCATCATTTATTTCAAATGTTAATCTGCCCACGGGCTCAACTGCGCCCATCTCATCTACAGGCACAATTAAATTCAATGACAAAATCACTCTCAAAGATGT
>Ga0123341_1004038_pt1 | contig 12766 bp, 8 predicted proteins | sample Turbeapinknodule_FD_89959 | JGI IMG/M metagenome (GOLD analysis project Ga0123341, IMG submission 89959) | Root nodule microbial communities of legume samples collected from Mexico - Turtle bean Mexico pink nodule | ecosystem: Host-associated > Plants > Roots > Nodule | place: Mexico: Nepantla... | reverse complement strand
TTTTTTTAGTGTATATAGTTGAGATAATCTATAATAGTTTCATATGATTAGGTTTTGGAGAAATTAGTATAATTACCACCAAAGTATAAGTAAACTAATGTCTCAATTAATGATTTTGAGTTGAAACTTTAGTGTTTAACTACATAAAATGTTTAGTAGAAAGATTATTTTCCTAGAATATTATGATGATTTGAGGACAAATTTTGAATTTATGCTATAATTGGTATTATTTGTAGATGTAAATGTCATTGCAATCATATGGAGGACCTTCTACATATAAAGTATTATAAGATTCAAAGCTTTTGTGTTCATGAAGTTTCTCTTCCATGCATCTTAAACCTTGAATACATATTATATAAATTTCAAATTCAATTTTCTTGCATTAAGAAATGATGATGGTGATAAATATTAAAAAGAAAACAGAAAGAAATAAAATGGGGTGATTCTTCCAAATCGAATGAGAATAAATGCTTTCTTTTTTGACAATCAAAGGAAGATTCCACTTCGAAATGTATAAAAGTTAATGCTTATATAATATTTTGGAAATCTTCTTTATAAAAATCGTTCCCACCTACGTGATTAGCATGTTTTCATTAGTTTTTTTTTTCTTTGCTGATAAAAAAAATAAGATAAAAAAATAAAATTGATTTATATTAGCACAATTGATTTTCTTTTGTGTTTTTCCCTTTTTTTTATTATTAACATCTCGGTATATCATTTTTTTTAAATATAGAAGTTTCATAATATTATCAGTATATTAACTCAATATTTATTTTAAATGGAGAAAAGAAATTGGTGGGAAAGTTAATTTTTTTTCACATTGTTTGAAAAGAAAAATGGAAAAGAAGCAATGCTAGAAAAAAAAAAGGCTTTAATAACAATTTTATGTGCAAATCATCGTTGTATATCGCTTATAACAAGGATTTTGATTATCAATTATAGTTATAAGTGTTATATACAACGACTATTTTTGTTAAAAAAATTAAGAAAATAAAAATTAAGGTATTAATTAGACGATGGTTTTAGTTAAAATTATGGTCGAATGTGTCATGTGATAATGGTGGTGGGTGTAATTGTTGTTGTATGCTATATTTTTTTAAAAATGTTCATTTGTTTTGTGATATTTATATCAATTTAACAACTTGTGTATATAAAAAAAATGTTAAACAAGTAGTTAAATTAACAATATCATATGGAAAACATAAATCATCAATATATAAATCAAAGAAAAAATAATATAATGAATGAAATGAAGTACATAAAAAAATTGTAAATAAGTATTGCAAATGTGAAGAATTTTAAAACATAAAAGGTACAAGTTTAAAGAAAATTCAAAAACAAACTTAAGAAACTATTCTAATATCTTTTGGTCTAATATGTTGTAGAAATTGGTAAGATAAGTTACCCGTGTTGATTTAATATAGCCAATAACACATGGATGTTCATTTCTCTTCTACCTGGTGTTAAAACAATTTGTTGTAAGTGGATGTTTAAAAATAAATATAATGTTAATGGATCGTTTCAAAGGTATAAAGCCAAACTCATAGCCAAAGAATTTTATCAGAAGGATTTGATTACTTTAAAAAATTTATTCTAATAATTAAACCCACCATTATTTGTATCATTCTTACTATTGCTTTGCCTCATCAATGGCCTATTAATCAGATTGACATCAAGAATGCTTTCTTGTTTGGGAATCTCGATGAAATCATTTACATGTTACAACCTCTAAGATTTAATGGGGACAATCATGCTTTTGTTTTTCAACCCCATAAAGATATATACAAACTCAAACAAACTCCCAAATCATGGTTTCAAAAGCTAAGTTCCACTCTTATATCCTTTAGTTTTTCCTCTACTAGAAGTGATTGTTCTTTATTTGTAAAATTTGATACTTCTATTGTATTATTCATTATAATTTATGTTGATGATATAATTATCACTTGTAACTTTTCTCATGTTTTTTTTTTATCGGCAATAAAAAATAAATAAATAAGAACCACTTCAGGGGTGGTTCAACCCTTATACACGGTACCCAACTACCGATTCCTGCCTAAAGCCTCTCAAACTAACAAAAACTTACCTTGCCCAAGTTATATCTAACACACTTACGTAATTAACCTCATGCACAACAAAGGTTCTAGACACCAATCGGAAAAGGAAAACGAGGCTGATCTGAAATTTAAAGAGACCCAAGACCAAACCCTTACTTGCACCAAAGAAAATACTTCGCACGCATCCGCTACTCCTCTTTTGAAAATTAAGCTATTCCTGTGATTCCATATTTTGCTAACCACCCCTACCCAGATTGTGTTCCAAACACTATTAACCGTCTCTGAAGCAGGGCACATCCTAAAATGGTCAAAGTTATTCTTCGGCTCAAAGTGTGACACGACTAGAACCCTAAGCCATCTATAACATAGACTCCAAACTTGCCGGGCAAAGTTGCAGTCGAAGAACAAATGTCTGCAAGTTTCTTCCTCCTTCCCACACAAACTACACATCGGATATCCACCAATACCCCTCTTCTACTCAAATTTACCTTAGTAGCAAGTTTGTTTTCCATCAACCTCCAAGCTAAAAGCATTGCAGAGGGCACTGCCTTGCACCTCCACAACTTTCAATAAATTGGCGAAAAGTTCACCTCCAAATCCTTCCTAACAAGATTGTAGGCAGAATTGACTCAAAAAGTATGAAAACTCCCCTCCTTCCAAATCCAACTATCCATCTCTCTCGAGGCTACCCAAGCCTTAAGCAAAAGCTGACTTAACTGATCCACCAACGACTTCTCCCACTCAAAAAAGGTCTTCTCCAAGCAAGCTGCCAAACCCAAACATCGTTCGACCAAAAACCAAGCTCCGCTAGCTTTGCGTCTTTGGTAAAACTAGTAGAGAACAACCTTGGAAAGACATTCTTCAAGGACTCGCCGTTCAGCCAACTGTCCTTCCAGAAATAAATATCCTTCCCGTGGCCAACTTTCCACTTGAAACCATCTTCAAAATTTCTCCCCCACCCCTCCGAAGACCACACCTCTTTCAAATCTTTCCACCAGAGGGAGCACCTCCTACCTTTTCCTTCCTCTCCCAAACTTCTCCACCCTTCATATTTAGAAAAAAGAATCTCTTTCCAGAGGCCGCCCTCCACCGATCCCAGCCTCCAAATCCACTTCCCCAATAAAGCTAGGTTGAACAACTTTAAATCTATGATCCCAAGCCCCCCATATTCGCGAGGCTTACAGACCATTCTCCAGGAAGCCCATGCAATCTTCCTTCCTTTTGCACCCCATCCCCAGAGAAAATTTCTTTGTATCCTAATCAGCTTTTTAGCCACACCCGAAGGCAGTTTGAATAAAGACATAAAGAAAAGCGGAATAAAAGAGAGCACGGACTTGATCAAACATATCCTCCCAGCCATCGTCAAACATCTTCCCTTCCACCTGCTTAATCTAGCCTGAACTTTCTCAATCACCCCATTCCAAAAGTCCCCTCGCTTATGACACCCACCTACTGGCATACCCAAGTAAATAAAAGGAGCAACCATCGTTTCGCAGTTCAGAATAGCTGCGAACTGCTGAAGCACCACCTGGTCCAACCCCATCCCGCCAATCCTACTCTTCACAAAATTAACCCTTAACCCGGAAGCGAGCTCAAAACATTGCAGAATCGCTTTAATGTTAAACACACTTTTGGTATTACCTTCGCAGAGGAACAAAGTATCGTCTGCATATTGTAACATATTTACCTTTACTTTATTTTTTCCAACCTCCAAACTGTCAATCAACTTCTTTTCTTCTGCTACCCTTGCCACCCCAGCTAGCCCTTCTGTCACGATGAGGAAGAGAAAAGGAGCAAGTGGATCACCCTGACAGAGACCCTTTCTAGGAAAGAACTCTCTGGTTGGACTCCCATTAACAAGGACTGAAACCGAAGCCGACTCTAAACAACCCTTTATCCACCGAATCCAACGTTCACAGAATCCCAACCTCTTAAACATATAAAAAATGAAATCCCAATTCACCGAGTCATAAGACTTCTCATAATCAACTTTGAAGAACACGCAACTCTTTCTCTTTCTCTTGTATTCTTCCAGAACCTCATTCGCAACAAGCACACTGTCCAATAAACCTCTTCCTTCTAGAAAAGTCGACTGTCTAGCATCTATTACTTTTCCGATCACCTTTTTCAAACGCAAGGAGAGCGCTTTAGAGATGATCTTGTACAAGCAACCTACTAATGAAATAGGTCTAAATTCCCCTAACTGTTGAGGATTTTCTACTTTTGGTATCAAACAAAGAAACGACGCATTCGAACCTCTCGGCCATTTGCCAGTATCTGCGAAATCCTTAACAGCCGCCACCACATCCCTCTCAAAGATGTCCCAACAAGATTTTATAAACCCAAAGTTAAAACCATCAGGATCGGGGCTCTTTGAACTATCACATCCCCAAATCGCAATTCTCACCTCTTCTTCCGAAAATTCACCAATTAGCATCTCGTTGTCGGATTCTGATAAGGAATTAAATTCCACCTTATCCAGTCTGACCTGACAAGCATCATTCCTAGCAAACCTCTCTTCAAAAAACTCACAAACCTTATTCTTTACCTCCTCCTTATTGTCACACCAAGTGTTATTGACAAAAAGCCCGTGCAACTGATTTCTTGCCCTCCTCCATTTTACCGAAGAATGGAAGAACTTTGTATTGAGGTCCCCCTGCTTAATCCAACTCTGTCTTGCTTTCTGAAATAAAATCGCCTCTTATTTAGACTTATACACTGAAAGCTTAGCAAAGAGGGATGTTCTCTCTTCCCTTTCTGACTCGTCTAGCCCATCTTCTTCATCTCGAAGGTCTAATTCGTCTAACCTCAGTTGTAATTCCTTGCTAGCCTGATTCACATCACCGAAGACTTCCTTGTTCCATACCTTTAAGTCTGCTTTTAACTTTTTTAGCTTTTCTTTAAACACAAAAATTCCTCTTCCCTCCACCTTGTAAGAACTCCAACTCGACCTCACAAACTCTTTAAACATGCTATCTTTTTGCCACACGTCCAAACACCTAAAAGGTTTTGGTCCCCAATCCACTGAAACTTCCTTCAGAATAATTGCACAATGATCCGAGACAGCCCTACTTAGAACAAACTGTTGGCTGTTAGGCCAGAAGTCCAACCATTCCTTAGACACTAACACCCTGTCTATTCTGCTTTTAACCAAACCATTGGGTTTGTACCATGTAAACTTCCTGCCCACCAAAGGAATATCTAACAATTCTGATCCTTCAATGAAATCATTGAACCCCTTTATTTCTCTAGAGTAGTCAGAAATCGAAATCTCACTCTTCCTTTCCTCCTTCCTTCTAATGGAATTAAAATCCCCAATAACACACCAAGCCTTTGAAAGTTGACCCTGTCTAAAACCACCTACCACGTTCCACATCTCTTTCTTTTCCCTTAAAGAGCCAGAACAGTAGATATTCACAATAGTTACATGTGCTCCATTGCCTCTCTTCCAAAACCCCTCTAACACAGTATAATTTCTCCCATTTACAAAACTGGATAAATGAAACGACTTATTACTCCACATCGTAAGCACTCCCCCTGCACTATTTATAGCTTTGTTTTCCACCCATTCTACTTCGTTGGTTCCCCAAAGTAGACACACCTTCTCCCTACTAAAATCCGAACACTTTGTCTCCTGTAAACACACCATATCCACTTGTTCTCTGCTAATCAAATCCCTTACATACTTCCTTTTTACGACACCTCCTACCCCTCTGATATTCAGACTAACTATCTTCATTGATAACCTTTCTCCTTTCCTTCCACATCTTTCTTGTGGTTACACCTCCCTGATTAGACAACGAACAAATACTATTTAAAACCATATCTTCTTGACCTGGGAACGAAAACCCAGCTTCTTTCCCTACTCCCCAAACACTGGAAGCCACATTCTTACCGGACCTCACCCAGAAAATTCTATTACAGTTCTCAATTGCACTGTCCAAAGTGAATAAAGAATTTGACTCACTACCTGCTTGATGAACCAAAAAACTTGGTCCACCGTAATTTGCTTTCCAGTATTGTTTCCGGCTAAAGCCGACATCCTTTCCTTCGAAGAGCCTCCTTTACCACCAACTTCCTCACACCTCTCCAAGTCCTCCCGCAAACCCGACTTCTCCCCTTGTGTCGAGGACGACCTCCCGCTCACCCTCATAGGTGGCTCCACCATCCTCTGAACTTTCTCCGCTTCTTCTAACTTATTACCTTTTGAAGACCCACTAACCGCCGATCCAGAGATTAATGTACCTGAGATCGGATGCTCTAACGCTCCCACTTCCTCCATCCTAACTCCATCATGTTCCGCTTCTTCCAATAACGGTCCAGACCTAAAAGAGTCTTCTACCCAACTCATACAACCCACATGATCCAATGTAAATTCATCTGCAAAAGCCTCGTAAATCTCATCACTTTGGTGGCAAAATGTCGCTGCCTTCCCATCTACCTCTTTAATTACCATCTGTTGTGCACCTTGTACCTCGTTAACTACCCCGCCAACTGCTTTCCCACTCACTTCTATTCTTTCCATGCATCCAATACGTGGATAACCATCCATTATCCCTTTAGAGTAAGAAGTGGGCCCACGGCCTGCATGTTCCCCAACAATATCCCCCTCCACGTGCACACCAACCCTTTCTTTAAACCTTCCATTTAATTCAACCTCTTCGCTCCTAACCCCACGTTCTTCAATGCCAACATTCACTGCTTCGATACTCCTCCCTTCCCTTTCACTTGCCTTATTGGGAATAAATAGTTCATCATTAAAAGTTGTTTTCACATTCTCCACCTTTGAAAATCCTAAGGAACCGTTCACATTCACTGCACCGTTTAATTGTTCTTGAGAATTGGTCTCGTCCATACCGAGGGGAATTGATTCCACCCTACCCTGGACCAACTCCTCGTTCTCCACTCTTCCTCCACCAACGACGCCTACCCTTCCACTTCCGGCCACCGCGAGCTCCGAATCCACTGAGTCACAAATGCTTGCTCCTAAGCTACCTTCCTCTGAACTTGCTTCAGTATCTACTTCTGAACCTCCTCCATCCCACCTGCCAAACAGATTTTTGAAAGCTAAGTCCGGGATGCACCCCTCTTCTTCAAAAGACACCTTAAACAAAACTCCATTGATACGAAAATCCTTCACCCTCCTGACTACACTGGTAACCGAGATTTTAACCCGAAAACGCGCAAACTCCGGAGTTTCTCTCTTCTCTGTTGCTTCGTCGATCTCCACCACCTCCCCCACCACAGCCCCAACTCTGGTAAAACACTGATTGCACCACAACTGAAGAGGGACGCCTCTGCAACGTATCCAAACTAGTCTTTCTTTCACTACGAAAGAATCATCCCAAGGAATGATCAACACGAACACTTCGTCGAACCAGGCTTTATTATCGACGATAATCTTACTCAACCCTTCTCCTTCATCGCATGAGAGCAAAACATACCTTTCCCCAAGGTACCTTAGTCTAACTCGGTTGAATCCTCCCATGATAAAGCTCTCCTTAATCGATTGCATGCAAGGAGCCTCCTTAAGACAACCAACATAACTCCCTTCTAGCCAGGAAAACTGCTCGGAATCCACTGTAAGCTGGATAACTTCGTCCCCCTGTGAACCACTAGCGTTCCCACTAGTCCCGCTCTGGGCTACTACACCCGAAACCACTTGAGCAAACGAGAGTTGCTCCGTCTGCTCCCCCTTCGGGTTCCAGACTCCCCTTGGTCGCGTCGCGCTCTTCTTAGAATTCCAGCCGAACCTAAGACCCTCGTTTCTCTGCGTCCTTGGAACCTCCTTCCTCTGATACTTTGGAAGGTTCACCTGCAGCTTCCAAGTACCAATCCAAATTGCATCTAACTCTCTTTCCAGAGAGATAACGTCGTTCACTCCCTGAAACCTTACAAATTCGAACTTACGATTCCTTGCGTTGAGCTTAGGGATGCCAAAGCAGGGCGGGCCGGCCCGCGACCCGCTGGTAAAAAATGCGGGGCGGGCTGACCTTTTCAACCCGTTAACCCGCATTAGCCTGCGGCCCGCGCGGGCCAGCAGCGATGCGGGGCGGGCTGACCCGCTAACCCGCAAGAAAAAAAAATGGATGAAAATTTTTCTAAAGCGGCATCCAATGTTATTGAAATGAAAGAATGTCAATAATGTTTATGTTTAATGTTTATGTTTATGTTTAATGTTTTGGAATTAGGTATTTTTAATGTTTTGGAAGTGGAAGAGTAGTGATATTTGATATTTATCTTAATGTTTAATGTTTTGATGTTTGAAAAGGAAGAAAACAAAGTTTAGGTTTGATAGTAACAAATATATAGTTTAATTTGACAATTTTTTAAGAACAAAATGTAAAAAAAAAAAAAAAGAACGCAGGCTGGCCCGCAAACCCGCAGGCCAGCTCTTATGCGGGGCGGGTCGGGAATTCTAGCCCGCAATAACTTTGCGGGACGGACCAACCCGCCCCGCATTTTTGTGGGCCAAGCGTGGGGCGGGCTGGCCCGCTTTGCCACCCCTAGTTGAGCTTTCTTGAGACGAAAACATCCAAGACTCTTCCCCACCTTTGAAAAACCCTCCAAAGATCTCTCTCTCGAAAATGTTCGGGAAAGTTAGTGAAGAAAAAAGAAGTGTCCGCCATCCTTACTTCTGTAAACAGAACCTTGTGTGGATACAAATCACTGTATCAGTCCCACAAACGTAGAGAAGAACCTAGGGTTCTTCCTCATAACCTCTTCTGCTCTCAGTGGCTTGCTGTGAACCTCAATACGACTGCATGTGCTTGTGAGAATCAATGCATGGATTCAATGCAAACACTTTCACGCCAATAGTTTCGCCAATGAGTGCAAGACTGCAAGATTCCAAGGCAATTTCTTCTTCTAACTTTTCTCATGTTACTCAACAACTTATTCATTCCCTTCGTAAACACTTTGGTTTAAAATATCTTGGCAAACAACACTACTTTCTAGGCATCAAAGTCTCATGGACAACTAATGGTCATCTTCATCTCTCTCAAACGATGTATATAATTGATCTCCTACACAAAGCAAATATGCATACTGTCAAACCTCAACCTACACCAATGGTTTTGTCTGTAGCACTTACGCATGATGGTTCTACCATCATTGAAGATCAAGCTCTCTACCACTCATTTGTAGGTTCTCACCAATATCTTCTCATCACACGACTAAACAGGTTGTAAATTATTATACTTTGGAAGTTTATGACAATTAAAGGATGCACATGACTGGAACATATTATAAGCAAAAGATTAAGCTAATCTAAGATAATTTAACTGATTAAAGTGAAGCAAAACTCAATAAGATTGAAAAGCACACAAAGAAACAACAAGAACCTAAGAAAAAAATTTGGATGGTTTAAGAAAAATAATGGAGTTTAAACTGAACAAAAGTGAAAAATCAACAAAAAAATCGATGGAATTACTTCAAAACATGTAAAAGAATATGTAAACAACACGAAAATGGAGAGGAAAATTTGTTTCCAGTGATGTACTTAGCTGGAACAGCAAGAACCATGCTCTGATCACTTGATGGAGACTTGCTTAGCCTTCATGCATTCTGTAGAGTTTGGATGAAGAATGGAGAATGATTTGCAACAAAAGAAATTTTGAAGAGATGCAATGGAGGATTGGCAGATGGATCCTTGATTGGAAGGTGAGCAATGAGAGGTTAGGCCAACTCCTACTCGGTGCCTAAGTAGCATTCTCTTGTAAGAGTTATCCTAAAAAAGAGACTCAAAGAGTAGATGATTTTAAAATTTGACAAAAATTCATTACATAATATTCAAGTCTGCATTGTCCAAGAAAATTAACCCAATTTATAACCTAGGAGACTTGCATGAGAAGTCTCTCAAACCTTAACCCTAACCCTAACTTGTGGAGCAAGCTTCTTAAAGAAGTAGCTTGCAACTCAAGCTTCAAGGCAAGCACAAACTTAGCGTCCAAGCTAGGTCATTTACCCTGTTGTGATGCTAACCTTCTCTCTTAGGGTTATATAACTTACCCTAAGTTATTCATGGCCAAAATACAAGGCCAAGATAATATTTTACTTTACTTAGTCCAAAATAATTGGCCCAAAAATTATCCTACACTAATTTTGTACAAATATTTACAAGACTTTGAAGAAAGAAGACTGGAGATTAGATGTTTTCCTCAATAATGTTTCATCTTCTCTGATCTTCTGAACTTATGATGTGGTGACTTGGATGAACCTTCATCATGACTAGTATCTAAAGTAGACATAATCATACCACTAAGAGTAGTCGACCATGAGCTGTTCATCCATAACATTCATGGTAGAAAATAAAAAGTTATTGGAATGAATGCGAAAAATTCACCTCCCATACCATATAAAGAAAAAAAGAAATAAAATAATTCATTGAATCAATATGTGTATATTTACATAAAAGAGAATACTATGTATATTAGTAAGCATACTAACAAGCTTAACTGAAAAAGGAAAATAACTAATTATATTTTATTATAATAAAATATAAACTTTCTAAAAGTAAAACAATTTAATTTACCGAAGATCGAACATCCTTGAACTCAATACTAATATGTTCAAACATTAACATAAACAACAATCATAATCTAGTCAAATTATGATTCAAAATTGAGAACATAATTAAAAACAATCACCAAATGCATAAGAATATTTAAAAAAAGTTAAAAGTAAGAGATAAACCAATTTCAATTGTCAAGCGATTGTCTATGGTGGTAGGAGGTGGTGATAGCAACAGTGAGTAGAGAAGATGCAAAGAAAAACAACATTGGAACAATAACAACACAAAGAGAAAATGAGAAAATATTAAAACATACCCATTTAAATTAGGGATATGACAACAATTTACATTCCATTTCTATTGTATAGTTACTAGAATTAAAAAAAATGTTATTGGTCAAACAATTACATTTTCTATGAAAATGTCATCAAATTTAATTGTGGGTTTAGTATTATTTTCATGAGACCATAGAAAATATTTTCCTTTTAAAGTGAAATAAAATGGGAAAAATTTAATTTTATAAATTTATGAAATATTCTTTTTAAAAAATAATCTTATGCTAAGAAGAAATTCTATTGAAAAAATATATTTTCAGTTATTATTTACTAATTCGTGTTGTTCTTACCAAAAATAAGTTAAATCGTTCGATGTAGATGAATGAGATGTTTAGGCGAGTTAACCTCTTCGTTGAAAGGTTGTATGATGAATAATAAGTGGTGATTCACCTGCTGAAGATTCTTCAATGCTCAAGTTAGTAAGAGCTTAAAGAGATATAATAATATTTAAGTGAGTATATAATATTGAGTATATACTTCCTAAAAAATAAAGTTATCTTTGTATGCTTTTTAACCTAGTAAAATATCCAATAAGGTGATTATCAAATATTGGAATGATTAGTCTATTATCAAATATTAGGTTATTTTTGTTGTAATAGAAATCAATTTTTAATTTGCAGACTGTGGGGCTCAACTATCTCAAAGGGTATTATATTCCTAATATTTTGATATTAGGTGTACATAGTGTACTTGTGCAATTCGTGGAAAATTATGACCTAGTAAATTTTATACAAGTATATTGAATTATTTTTCTTAAAAAAGAGTTATTAATATGTAAAAGAGATATTAATATTATCATTACTTTATTTTTCATAGTACAATCACTACAACATTTTTTACTTTAAGTAACACTAAAATAGGCCACGAGTACAAAAATTGTTTCCTAAACATAGTAAAGACCATGGTCATAAAAATTTTGATACTTTAGGTCATCGTTATAAATGCGTTAACACTTTAAGCCACAATTATTTATTTGTGGCCTTTTGGGTTAAAAAAATCTAAAATAAAATATAAACAAAATTCAATTTTGTGGGAATTTTTTTTCTTTTTCCGTCTCTCGTGATTGAAAAAACACACCTTTAATTTAATTGGTCTCCCTCTCACTTCTTAGAGTGCTTCTTACTAACTTCTTAGAAATTTTATACTCTTTGAGAGATATTTGACTTTGAAGCTTTCAAATTTCCTACAACCCGCTAATAACTCTGATCTCTTATAATGTCTATCAAAATTAGTGCCTCGTATTTCAAACTTAATATGATACATGGAAGAAATTGAACCTTTGCCACCAACATAATTTGATAGCCAAATTAATTTAATAGTGATTGGTAGGTTTGGGAATTTCTTTCTATGCATTTGGATCATAGAATGGACACTAGTTTTAAAGTGACACATAATTCCTCAATTTTTTGGTTTTATCTTGTTTTTGTAAATTGTCTTTTACTGATTATATTAAAAGTTATTTGATTGATCAATTTTTAAATAAAGTATTTTTTATGCTTTAGGTGACGGCTTTTATGTTTTAAGTCACAATTTTTATGTTTTAAGTCATAATTTAGACATCAAATTTTAAATGATAATATGTATAAAGAAAAATTACATATACTTTATTTGTGATAAATGTAAAAACTGAAAAATAAAACCATTAAAAATCAAATTACCTAACTTACTCATGATTAAAGTCAAATTTAAAAAATAAAACCATAAATAAATCTATTTTATTTCTCCCTTGTTTTTTTTGTTCCTATTTGTTTTCTCTCTGTTTCACTTTAAATTTTCCCCTATTGATAAATTCTTATGTTTTTTTTTTTTCATTTTTATTTGAAAAAAAGATGCAACACAAATCCCTTTAAAATGGAGAAAGCACT
>Ga0123341_1004037_pt1 | contig 12767 bp, 6 predicted proteins | sample Turbeapinknodule_FD_89959 | JGI IMG/M metagenome (GOLD analysis project Ga0123341, IMG submission 89959) | Root nodule microbial communities of legume samples collected from Mexico - Turtle bean Mexico pink nodule | ecosystem: Host-associated > Plants > Roots > Nodule | place: Mexico: Nepantla... | reverse complement strand
TCTAAAATCTTTTAATGAAATTAGTAAATCGTATGCATAAATTTTATCCTCACATTTCACAAATTATAAGTTTTGATGGACTTAAATAATAAAGTATAAAGAAGAGAATAATATGAAAACCCATATTTATTCTTCAGATTCCTTATCCTTTTTGGATTTAAACAATTTCTTTATAAATAACATTTTTATATTTACTTTTTCATTTTTTTATTTTTTAATTTATAATATTTCTAACTTTTTTTTATTTGTAAAATAAAGAAAAATATTAATTATCAATTGTCTTTTAATGAGATAAACAATCACCCTCTAAACCTAGAAATGATGTACTAAACATTTGATAACACAGTTTGTCTTTTATATTATAATATTATTATATATATATATATTATATTTATTAAGGGTTGATATAATATTCATATGACTAAGACGTTTCTTTCTTTTTCCTTTTGATGAAGACATATCTTTTCCTTTTATTGAGATGAGTCTTATATATATTTAAAAATATGTCATTCTTACATGAAATTAGATAAAAAAAAAAGTGAGATAATAAGTTCATACTTAATAAATATTTATTTATAGAATAATATCTAATTTAGTCAGTTTAATTAAGATGGATTAGAAGTTCAAAATCAAAATAAAAATGGTAAAAAGAGGATGAGAACAAAAACTACAAGCATCTCAATTCAGCAAAAATTTCATACTGATCTTCATCTTACCATGAAAGATTTTTTTTAATCACTAATAAGAATGGAATAATAGGAACCACTTAGGGTGATTCAACCTTATATATAATATGAATTAAATCTCAAGTCTCCCAAATCAACAAAACGAGAGAGACAAAAAAATTCTACCACTAAAAAATCCGACCAACAAAACGAGAAACAAAAAAATTATACCACTAAAAAACCCGTACAATACTCAAAACAAACCTGTACAAACTCAAAACTACAAACTCAAAACAAACCCAATACAAACTCACTCCAATCAAGGGGCAAAAAGAACAACAACCCTTATCCACTACACCTCCTTTAAAAATAACGTTACAAAATTGCAAGAAGTGAGCGAAAGAATAAATGGAAGCAGCCGACGATACTCCTAACCACGCGGAACATTGATCCCAAATGAGTCAGGCAATTTTACAGTCAAAGAGTAAATGACTAGTAGATTCCTCCTTCAACCTGCAAAAACAGCAAACTAAAACATCAATCTTCACCCCTTCGTCGTGCCAAATTGACTTTAGTAGCAATCTTGTTTTCCAATACCCTCCATATTAGAACCTGGGCCGCAGACAAAGCCTTAATACTCCAGAAAAAATTGTACAATTTTGACAAATCCCGTCACTATGTCCCCTTAAAACACTATAAGCCGATTTAACCGAGAAATCATTATACATACCATCCTCCAAACCCACAAGTCATCAATATCCGAATCAATACTCAAACCTCTAATTTCTTCAAAAAGTTGGCCTACCTGAAACTTCTTCCAATCAAATAAATTTGTTTCCAGTCAAACTTTCACCTTTCACTCTCCTTCTTCCCAGACCCCATCTTACCATGAAAGGTTTTTTTTTTAACAAAATCATTAATCAACATTATTAAATTATTAGAGTGGCACATTAATTAAACATTTATTATCTACGGTTTCAACTCATCAAACAACAACAACCCCGAAGAAACCTAACTGGGCAAACATCATTAATTTCATCAGTGGAAGAAATCTTGCCTTGATAAGCAAGCTAAATACTATAGTCGAATCTTGCATGCCCGTGATTGGATGGAACGAATATCTCGTATTTAAATTGAATAAAGATATTTTCATTTCAATATCTATATATATATATATATATAATATAATTTGATAATTAAAATTAATTATTATTATTGTAACTGTGATATAGAAAATTGAATATTGTGAACGTGAGGGTGAGGGTGATGAAGAAGCAGAAAAGCATTTGAGTCTACCCTTCTTCTTCATTTCCCTTGACTACAATTCTTGATTCTTTTCTTTTCCTTTTCCTTCTCACTTTTTTTCACTCCTTTTTCAGGTATCTATTCTACCTTCTCTCTCTCATTCAATCCCTCATCCTCACATTTGCAATCAATTTCCAACCCTCTCCTTTTTCCCTAAATTCCCGCTTTCTTCCTTTTCAATCGCTTATCTACTTTTTCTATTTTTATCATAATTACCTGATTTCATAAGGAAATGCCTCTATTTGCTGCTAATTTCTTGTTTTCAACTTCATAGAAACCGGAAATGATTCAGAAAGTGGCTTCAATTTCACTTTCATTTTTCGTTGCTTTAGTTTAATCGTCAAGATTTTATTTTTTGGCGTTGGGGGCGTTCAGATTTTATTTTTCTGTTGCAATCTACAACTGAACTTATTGGTCTTTGCTGGTTAAGGTGAACGAAGTATGGATATTGATGCGATTTTTGGGACCGTTCGACCCGTGAGTGTTCCAAGGAAGAGTGCGATTTATGTGTGGGGGTACAATCAATCAGGGCAGACAGGCAGAAAGGGGAAAGAGGATCAGCTGAGGATTCCCAAACAGCTGCCTCCTGAGCTGTTTGGATGTCCGGCTGGCACCAATGCACGGTGGTTGGATGTTGCCTGTGGCCGGGAGCATACGGCGGCAATTGCCTCCGATGGCTCGCTCTTCACTTGGGGTTAGGACTTCTATTTCTCTTGTGTGCTTTACTTATTCTTCCGTTCATCCAAGTACTGTCTGTGTTTTGTAGTGTTGGAACTTGGAACTGCTTTGTTCCCATGATTGTTCTGTGCTTGTGTTATTTAGGCATCCCAAGGGATAGTAAATTATTAAATTTGTAGTGAATTATTTGTACCTTCCCTCCCTAGATTTTGCTAAGGCTTAATGGTGGGTCCAGAATTTGGATCTTCTCCAGCTCCGCTCCCCCCAGCCATCGTGCAGCAAACATATAAACCTTTAAATTTGTTATGAGAGGAAATAGAATATAATGAATGGTTGAGATTTTGGATGGAGAGAATCTGCATTTTGGATCCACCCGTAGAGTGCTTTGTAAGTAATCCCCACAAGGAAGCTCAGGGGAAGAGGAAAGGAAAAGGGACATACCAAATTAGTAACTGTGAGCTCGTTCATGGGACTTCCCTTCCCAAATTTAAGCCTCTTATGTTCAGAGGCCCCATGCATCTCCTTTTATGTTATAGATATAATAGCATTGGTTGGTTGGAAACTGACATGAACTTTTTAAGCAGTCAAGTTATTCTATTTAGTAGCGACAGCACGAATTATTTTGGTATTGTGCTTGCATGTGCACAGTTACCCTTGAGGTTTTTTTGTTATGTGAAAACTCAAACCAGAGGTTGGTTGTTGCATTAGAAAATAGAGGGACAGAAAGTGTAGGTCTACTTTTGGGAGGGAGACATTCTCCTTGAATAGTGCTTGCAGGAACTGACTTGCAGTATTCTAGGACAAAAACATCTTAACAGATTTCTCATTGCACTTCAAATATAGGATTTGGTCTGTGTCAGCAGAGACAATCTTTGCTGTGCAGTTCTTTCCTTGTTATAATTGGAATTACTTCCATTTGATAATTTATTAAGAATTAATAACAGGGAACAATATGCATACCTATTTATTTACTTTAGATGATTTTCCCCCTTTAATATACAATTCTACTTGTTTGTCTCATTTTTAATGGCTCGTATTAGGTATAATTAGGGAACATAAAAGTGCCTAGTGTCTAAGACTCATGTACGTATTACATATGCTAGGGGCTAATGACTTTGGTCAATTGGGTGATGGAACTGAGGCACGAAGGAAACATCCAAAAAAAGTAAAGCAATTAGAGTCAGAGTTTGTAAAATCTGTATCCTGTGGAGCACATTGTTCTGCTTGCATTGCTGAACCTCGTGAAAATGACGGTACCATCTCCACAAGAAGGCTCTGGGTGTGGGGGCAAAATCAGGTAATACCTTTTAAAGGATTAATACAATGTTGTCTGAAACGATCTATCATTTTCTTCTTCAACATATTGTTTGTATTCCAGGGATCAAATCTTCCAAGGTTGTTTTGGGGAGCCTTCGAACCTAATACTGTAAGTATATATACTGACATATTTGCGTGCATATTCATCATTACTTAAAGAATAATGTTATTTATTTGATTGTTTTTTATTTTTTGTTATTTTCCTTATTTAGAGGTAAATAGACCTGAGTACCTACTATTCATCCATGCAAGGTAGAGAGAGAGGAGTGAAAATGACAATGGAAAAGTGTACTTATAATGGACTCTTTCCAAGCTCCATTTTCTCATTTGCCTTTTTTTCCCTAGAGTCAGCCATGCCATCATATCTGACCGTTGATTGGATATACTTTTTCTCTTGCATATTTGTTGCTCATGTTTTATTTCCATGCCTAACTATGATTTTAGGTTTTCCGTTCTAAACATTGTCATTATATAAGTTTATTTTTTATTTCCAAACTCATGCTCAGTGTCTTTTTTTTTCACTATGAATAAAATGTGTTCCTTCGGTTAATGTAATTGCTTCTGCGAATGTAATTATTTCATAACATTTCCTTTTGCCTAATTTCTTGTTTGTAACCTTGGTAGGAATCATGATATATGAGTGAATCCATTCTTCTAGAGTTTAATTTCATTTTATAAAATGTAAAGAAAAATGTGTAGTTTCTATTTCTTTTCTTTTTTTATAATGGGGGGATACAATTTTTAAATGATGGAATAGGATTATTTTATTATGTTTTGCTGTCTGTTCTTTTTCCTTCCTATCCCATCATTTATATGATCACACTTGCAGATTATTCGTGAAGTGTCTTGTGGAGCTGTCCATGTAGTTGCTTTGTCTGAAGAAGGCGTACTACAAGCTTGGGGTAACTCAAATTATTCATTCTTTATTTACAGCTTTTTTTCGAAAAAATTATGTTGTTTATATATGATTTGTAAATTTTATGTCGATGACTGCCTTTATTGATTGACATGGATGAAGGCATGTAAGTTTACACAGCATTGAGTGTAGGAAAGTAAACATGAGCACTTGCAAACTGGGTTTCTAGCCACCTACTAATCAGGGTTTTCTCACTGTTTTTATAAATCAGGCTACAATGAATATGGTCAACTTGGCCGTGGTGTTACTTGTGAAGGGCTACAGGGTGCTCGTATTATAAGTTCTTATGCTAAATTTCTTGATGAATCCCCTGAGCTTGTGAAGATTGCCAGAGTGTCATGCGGGGAGTACCACACAGCAGCCATTTCTGATATGGGCGAGGTGTAAGTGATTTGAAGGACTTACTACATGGAGATAGTTATAAATTTAAGCATGAGAATTGTGGTTTTCCGCATGACACATTAGGGAATCTCACTTCGGGAGACAAGATGCAATGGAAATGCTGCATCATTATGCAAGTTTCTATTCCCTTGGCTTGGCTATACGTAAAAGTCGACTGTAGTTATACATAACTGGAGCCAACCGTGTAACCCTGTTATATTATATTCTGTGTCCTTGGTTTATGTAGATTCTGTTTGAAAAATATCTGTGGCGAGGTTTATTAGTCTATTTGCAAGGTTTTCTGTGGTTATGTAATTTCTATTCTATGCAAGGATCTTGTTCTGCTTAAATGGTATTATTCGGGAAGGGATGCATAAGCAGTATTACCAGTACTAGTTATTAAATTGGGTTACTTTTATAATACTTTCTCACTTGTAATATTTGTCCTTTGAGCTTGCAGTTACACTTGGGGGCTTGGAAATATGGGCCAGCTTGGGCATTCTTCACTCCAGTATGGGGATAAAGAGTTACTTCCAAGGAGGGTGGTTACCCTTGATGATGTTTTCATAAAGGATGTGGCATGTGGTGGTGTACACACGTGTGCTATAACTCAGGGAGGAGCACTTTATGCCTGGGGCGGTGGTCAGTCTGGGCAGCTAGGGCTTGGCCCCCAAACTGGATTATTCTCGTGTGTTGCTAATGACTCGCAGACATTTTTCCGAAACATTCCGGTTTTAGTTGTTCCTAAAGGGGTGCAACTTGTTGCGTGTGGACATTCCCACACCCTTATCTCTATGAGCGATGGTCGAATTCATGGATGGGGTTACAATAATTATGGTCAGGCAGCCAATGAGAAATGTACATATGCTTGGTATCCATCACCAGTTGACTGGTATGTATTTGTAACTTAAAAGAAACTTTTTCATGACCACACAGGCTTTTATGTTGAAGTTTCTAAATCACAGGTGTGTTGGGGAGGTTCGGAAACTTGCTGCTGGTGGTGGCCATTCAGCTGTGTTGACTGATGCTTGTTCGTTAAAGGAGTTATGTGAGTTTGTACTTGCAGATAGCATGACTTTAGCCAACGCTGCTAAGGTTGAGGATATTGCATGTAGAACTGGATCCGATGCTTTGGCACGCCTTTGTGGAAGACTCAGGTATGTGTGGTGTTTATGATTTTTATATAAACTGCAACTCAATTATCATTAACTTACACAATTATTGGTCAACAATTAATTAATCGTTGAAAGGAAAAACAGTTGTTAGTGTTGGTAGAAGAGCATAATATTTGATGGTAAAACTGGACGTATTCTTGTGCTGACTTGGGGCTTCCTGTTAAGTGTTTTTGAAAGAAAACTCTGGCACAATTGCCTTTTTTCGTTGTTTTTTTATTTCATGCACTATTATGATACAGTTGTTCTCCCTTTCATGTTTCTTTCCTATTTTAGCTTTGTTATTTTCTGAATGAGGAAATGCTAATGTTGTGGTAACAACTTAATGGCAGAGAGTATATGCTTGCTGGTGGAGCTCTCGAACAAAAGGATGAGAAGAACAGTAAAATCTGACTTAGCATATAAACATAGTATTAGTAATTACTTGTGCATATTAAGTTGTATGATACATGTATTCATAATTGGATGGTCGTCATTATTTGGACAAAAGCAATCATGCAATTGACAAGAAAGCTCTACAAGACAATGAATTTGTTCCTATCGAATCAATAGGTCACTAACTCATGCAATAAATTTCTCAAACATCTGAATGAACTCTTGATCTAAATGAGACATTTATGTTGATTGGCTACTTTTATGCTGTGATGAGTTCCTACTTCGTATCCGCACATTGATGATGTTCACTGCTTTTTAGAGTACTGTGCCACTACCAAACTTAAGTTATCTGTGATCAATACCTTAATGATCTGTCTTTCTGGCTGGATTTACCTTTTTTCTGACTACTAATTTAATTTAATAGTTCAAGATTATCTAATTTAATAGACAAAATGGTAAATCTCTACATTACTGAGGAAAATAACAATGTAACATGGTAAATTAGATTTTCAAACAGGTGTAATCCTTTGTTTTGGACATTTTGGGCTTCCAAACGTTTTTTTAAATTAATCTTTTAATCTCATTATGATACTTTTCGATTTTATATTTTTTTACGTGGAAGAAAAATCAATAAGAAAAAAATCCTACAGCTTCGAGCATGTTAAGCCTATTTAAACCAAAACCTGCTTCATCCCTGGGTCTGAATTGCAAAATAGAACTTGCGACTGCATGATTTGGAGGGTAGAAGTTACATTTCTTTTCGATCTTTTCACTCATCTTTATCCAAACCAGGTTTAACATTGAAGCCTTAAACCCGCTGGAAATAAAAGAAAAAGACACTTTATGGGAAAATAATTAGCACCAACCAAGCATCAAAATAACTGCTTAATACTAATTGATTTCAGAATGAACCATGCAACAAGTTTGAGCAGTTATTAAGCTCGGCATATTAATTAGCTATTCTAAGATATAGATACATAGAAAATATATATATTTATATATAGTTGAGCATTACACATTAATTATGACATGTGACATACTTGGTATAATCATGTCAGCCTAACTAGTAAGTAGTCAGATGTGCAGCATCCATGGTGGGATGAGTGAATTGGCAGTTGGCACTGTTTGAGCTTCACCCCTTTCCTCCACCCTTGTTCTTCCTTGCAATGTCCCACTGCACCATTTTCACACTTTCATCAATCAACTTAGCTAATATACTCTATTCTACGAATCTATTATTCACATTACCACCCTTAGATATCATCAAACTAGTTTATAGTCTGCATTTTCATGTTAACTTACTACTTGTATAAACTTATACAAGTTCACTCAACATTTCTTCTTAGAAAAGAGAAATAAGATGAGATACCTGAGAGTTAAAAGTCTTTGTGATGGTAATAGTTGTGGAGAACATAAGTTGAGGTTGGTTGAATTTTGGCCAAGAGTTTCTGGTACGCTCTGTGGACGTTCAGTCATTGTCTTCTCTTTCTCCTTCATCTACTCATAAATTTAAGCACAGAAAACTTTTTCTTTATCCTTTATTGAATACAAGATTTAGATTGAAGTGTTAATAGAGGAATATGTTGCTTGTACCTTTGTTAGCTTGCTGTTTTGCTCTTGTAATGTCCGTGCCTGTCGTGTCATATGCACAACAAATATTTATCATTACAAATTCCAATTTAAGTTATAGTAATTTGTTTTACCTCTATGAATTTGTTTTAAACTCAGTTAGTACCTTCTATATCATTAACATTAACCTGTTATTAGAGTTTTTTTCTGAAATATACATTCAAAGTTCCTAGCTACACATTATTTTACAAGCCATGCATGCAATCTAGCCAATAATCAATGTCACCCTTATCTTACCCTTTTATGCAGCTCTGAGATAGATTGATTCATAACTTGATTCTGCAAAATTCAAAAATTGATAAGTCAGATGAAGAACAAAAAGAAAAAGAAGCCACATGTGCACTAATGTCATTCTTTACTTAATTTTTCTCTTTTGTTGGTTTTATCTTCTTGTTTCGCATAAATTAATAAGAAACTCTCTTCACCTTTCTTGTTCGGATGCGCTTCAGAGATGTGTCAAGCTGCTGCTCCAAACTCTGAAGCTCTTTCAAATTCAAGGGATCAAGCTCATTTCCCAAGAAATTCCTATATTCAAGATCATATAAACTATATATCATTCTTTCCATAAGATTTTTTATTTTGTAGCATCTAATCACGTAACTATAGCCTTGTCAAGTGTCTAAATCTATTTAGCAAACAAGTGTTTGGCTTTGAAAACTGAAATGATCTTCGGAAAATGTAAATTACTTTCAAACGTTGTTCTTCATAGAATGGAAGAAAGCAAAAGGGTGGCCACCTACTCATATGCAATTTGAAAACATCTTTCATAGCTTCAGTAGTTGTAATTTTTATATAGCATGGAATCTAAATAACGTACCTTACGTTCCTCTCCAAGACTTCAACTTTAGCGTTGAGCTTGATATATTCGAAAGACCAATTGCCCTACAATAAAATGATCTTCGGTTACTATTCATGTGACTTACATCCAAAAGAAGCATATTCATATTCACTTCCATGCATGTGCATAAAAAAAGACACAAGTATTAAGAAATCGAGATTTTGTTTTTTTAATAGCACTACCGTGGTTAATTGTTAAGGATAAATTTAGACGTTAATATGTTGTCGTATAAAAGAGTAAAAAAAAAGGTGAAAATCATTAACCTTGAGAAAATGTGATTATAAATATCCTAGTTAGAATTAAGCTAGTCCAAGCATCATTTGTGACAGACAACATGCATAATAAGTCCAAACATCAAGTACTTTTATCAGTGGTAAGTAATTAATGTGTGTGTTTCTCTCATTATAAAAGTATTATTCCTAATCAGTGTTTGTGTTTTTAACTTCTAAAAACATTTATAGGCAATTACATGCAGAGGTTGATTCAAGTTAACTGGCCTTAACTTGAAGAAATATTATTATTAAAAAAAATGGCCTTAACAAAATTTGCTATTGAAAGAAATGATACCATCTCTCATTTACAAACTGATTTATTGCACATGCAATGTGTTAAAATATGTATTTTATTATAAGACATAAAAGTAAGACAAAAAAAACTCATTTAACAATTATTGATCTCTTGCAATAATTAGAAACCAGACTTAATAAGTGTTTTTTTTTTCATAGTTATCATAATATATTGGGTAGAGAGAGAAATGATATATGAAAAATGATGAAGTACCTCAGAATCATTGTTGGTCCCATTAAGTGCTGTATGAGTATATCTCTCGTAACGTTCCAAGACATCTTCCATGCTGTTACATAAGTCAAAATAAAACTATAAAACAAGTACAAAAACTTCAAAACCTGTGATATTTTTGTTGCTTTGAAGTACTCTAAATATCAATGAAATTACACACGTTCAACAAAAGTTACATCAAACAGGAATGCAATTCAGAAAAATAGTTAAAAGTCGATGAATCTACGTTGAGCTGAACATAGCAGACCAAAGAAGTAACTGTATCTATTAAAAAGTTAAGATAAAAAAATGATAAATTTAATCTTTTAAATTAGTATAGTTTTTTCATTTTTCATTTTTTATTTCTCCTCTGTCTTCTATTCACTTAAACAAATAAAGACAAATTTCACTACTTTAAGTTCCCTTGTTGAAAGTTGGAACTTTTTGCAGAACCATTACACCTAAGTTTAGCTTATTGGACCTTTCTTGGGAGACAACTACAATCTTGTTTCGACATAAACAAATTTGACTAATTATCAATTGTGATTTGTATTTAATATTATAAAATAAATATCTATTTTATTCTTAATCTTCTAAATATCTAAATCTGTAACACAAAATAAAACAGTTTTGGATAACTAAATTCAAAACTAAGATGTGATTTCTGGATATAACTATGTGAAGCACATAAACACGTCTTCGGACATTAAGATCCAAAAACTTTTTTTTTATTTAGATACGAATATTCGGAAAAGATGATAAGGATAATTTGGAATTTAAAAAAAATTATTAATGCATACCACAATTGATTGGTGCAGGGAGAATTAGCCAATAATTTTTCTTCTTTTTATAAATGGTAGCTCATACATACTTAGAGGAAACAGATAAAACCACGAATATTGATGTTAGAGATTATTTTATCAGATGATAGATTATGTTGAAATTTTATTAATTTCGAAAACAAAAAAGAAAGTGAGTTATAAAACGATAAAAAAAAAGTGTCATAGGATAAAAGTATATAATAGATACATGAAAAGTTATAGAAATTTATAAAAAAAAAGAAAACATGTGTAAATAACATTCCTATATTTAATTTATTGTTTTTCTTAGTATATAAAAGAAAATCTTAAAAAGTAGATAAAATAAGATAAAGAAACTAGCATTTTGCAGATTTTGAAGCATAAAAGGGTGACAATAACCTATGAGCACTAGAGGATTCAGATAGTGTTTGGTGAACTTTAGTTTGAGTTTGCACCTACAGAACTCCTGAATGTCAGACTGCACGGAAAACAATGCATGGCATATTATTTCATCTTCTTCAACAAACTATTCCTGTACTTCACTCTTTACACTGTAGCTACTACCTCTAGAGATTCTCAAGCTTAGGTTTTCTTGCAAATTTTCTCTCTTTCTTTCCTTTTAAATTAAATTACACAAAACAAACTTGAATCAATGGATTCAAAAAGGCCAAGTTGCAGAATCCCAACAGTTGAATCCTGAGAATGAAAAGAATATAAAGCAAAGAGAGTATCATGTGGCTTAGAGGCCTAGTTGTGTAAGGGGAATACAATGTTTGAAATATCTGAACTAAAGAAAAAAAAGTAATAGTTAGAGACTAAGTTGGAGAGTTCTGCCTTGTCATGGTTCATAAAGGAGTAGTGGGGTTTTGCAGTAGGAAAAGGTGAAAATATGGTTATGTACCAGTTCATTCTTACCAAGAACCCTGATATAAGTACCCTATTGAACCAACTATATTCAAAAAGCAAGTTTATAAGTTTAAACAGTTAAAAATAGACTTGTTTTAAATAGGTTATTACTTCTAAAGACTTGTTCTGTTTTTTTCATTGATTCTGATGACTCATTCCTATAATAGACATCTTTGTCACTATTAATTGCATCTTAAATTTCTGTGTTTGGTTTGACAGTGTGAAACCGATCACTCTACCTAGTCTTATCCATCCATTCACAACCACTTGCTTTATTGTGCATCTATGTAATAACATTGTCATATCTGCACTTGACAATGTTGATATTTATGTATGCATGTGAATTCATAAGCAAGGTTTTGAGACTCAAATAAATATAACTTCGGTTTTAACTTTCTAAAGGAAACAAACACACTATTGGCTCTAATTCTACCAATGCATGGAGAGTTTCAAGATAAAATCTTAAAGAGGTGTAACAACAACTATTGACATCAAATGGTTATATGATCACAAAATCAAATCCCTCATAGTCTAAGTTGTACCTAACTTAGCATATATATACAATTTCTAAACTTAGGATATATGATTTGTAAGCTCAACCTTGAGGAAATGTTTAATGTAACACACTCATGTCTGCATAATTTAATAAATTTATTATATATAAATAAGATCTTCTCAACATTTATTGCCTAATATTACTTTACCTCACTTAGATTGAAGAATAGTTATTGCTGATTAAATAAAAAAAGATTGAAGAACAGTATTGGACACGCAATTAATAATAAACTTTTTTTTTAGATTTTAAATCTATTATATTAAATAAAATTGTCATATAAGAATTATTCAGAAATTATTAAAGTCGACGAGAGTCAATATATTCCAAAAATAATTCTAACTTATATTTTCTTTTAATGACAGTCAAATATGATTACCTTTTAGAACTTTAGATTAAAATAAAATGAAAACAATCAAAATAATAAATAACTTTTCTCTTAAAAATAATTTAAT
>Ga0123341_1004035_pt1 | contig 12768 bp, 9 predicted proteins | sample Turbeapinknodule_FD_89959 | JGI IMG/M metagenome (GOLD analysis project Ga0123341, IMG submission 89959) | Root nodule microbial communities of legume samples collected from Mexico - Turtle bean Mexico pink nodule | ecosystem: Host-associated > Plants > Roots > Nodule | place: Mexico: Nepantla... | reverse complement strand
GGTGGGACAACATATTATGGGTGGTCCGATAACGGCTCGATAGCGGGTGGCACGATAAGCCCAACAAACACTCGCTAGGATAGGATCGAAATGGCTCTGATACTATATTACGAAGTGGACTTTAAGCATAACTCAACCCCCATAAAACCGGCTCATGGGATGAGGTTTGCACCCACTTATATATAATGAAATATTGTCATCTCTAGTCGATGTGGGATCTCCAACAGTTTCTTTTCCTATATAAACATAACCCTATGTGTTCAATATACACAAGGGATTTACCCTATTCTTTCTTTTCCTTTTAATACTCACTATTGCTTTAAAATTAAATTGGTTTGTGAATCAAATTGATATAAAAATGCTTATTTGTAACTCAAAAGATCGTCTTCCTTCAATTGTTCCCACCATTCGGTCCCATAATGCACTCCAAGACCAAACATTTTGAGTTAGATCTTTACTTTGTTAGAGATGCCATTCAACAAAAACAATTGCATCTTCTTCATGTTCCTGCTACGTTACAAATAGTTGATATCTTCACAAAACCTTTAAGTGCTAACCCTTTTTCTAGTTTCTCACATAAATTAATGGTGTTACCAAAATCACACCATTAATTTAAGGGGGGGGATGTTAGTTATAGCAGTTAAAACTGTTTTACCTGCATCTTATGCAGTATTGGGTATTATAAATACCCACTCTTTTCTATTATTTGTACTACACAGTGATATCTTTCTATCGCATCTCTCTTTCTCTCCTTCAATCTTTTCTTTCTCTCTTCAACCTTTTATATTCATCTTCTCCTAGCAACTTCCTTTGGGCCTCTCTCCATGTTACTTCCTTTGGTAATGCAAATAGGGCATATGATCTTGATGATTGATGTTCCACTTCGAGTGATAATTTTTCTTGGTCCCCAACCTCATTGCTTGGTGGTCAAAGAAGCAAACAACGGTTGTTCATTCTAGTACAGAGGTTGAGAATCCAAGTTTATCCCTTGCCACAACTGAAGTCTCACCTAGATAGGAACTCTTCTCGTTGAACTTGGGGTTCATCATCACTACATCCCTAATAATTTGACCATAGCTGCTCTTGCCCACATTCATGTTCTTCATGAACACACAAAGCAATTGTTTGAGAGAAGACCTTAGGCAAACAAATTGAGGTTCTAGACATACCTGACACAGACCAGGGTGTGGATGTTCTAATTAAAGCTCTATGTTCTACTTGGTTTAATGGGTTCCAAACCAAAATCAGCGTGAGACACTCCCTTACTTCTTCCCTTGAGTTTGTAGGTCGTATTATTAAATATAAATGTACAGGATGTTATTTTTCCCTTGCATAGGCTCTTTATTTTGCGAATGTTAAACCCATCAACCAATCAGGAGAGTATTCACATCAACTGTTTTTATGCTACATGTGTTTTATTTTATCAAAGGATCTGTTTAAAAATGCAACGTAAAAGCTTAAGCCCCTGTTCTTTGCCAATGAACCTCCAAAAATAGGTAAAGAACAAGGTTTAACAAGTGTAGCAAAAGGGAAAGGCCACAGTGAAAGAAAATAACTCAAGGTCAAGTTTATTCATAAATTTATGCAGGAACTCCCATCAACATATGTATGTTGAACCATGTAAAGACTAATAAAGCCTCATAGAGAAGATGTCGTGTGGCAGCTGACTGAAGAACATTCAAAGCTTGGACTAGCTCAGTCACAGGTAGACAGTCTACATTTAGATATGGCATGGGCAATTTAATTATGTAAAAGTATAGTTCCAAGGTGTAGTATTGAAGCTGAATATAGAGCCAGAGAAAGAGTATGTGAAGCTTTGTGGTAGAAAAGGATTCTTGAAGAGCTACAATTTCAATGACTCTCCCTATAAAACTGTATTGTGATAACAAAGCTGCCATATATACTGATTAGAAACCTATCCAGCATGACTGATCAAGCATGTGGAAACTGATAGACATATTAGAGATATCTAGAATTACCGTTTTGTTGTATTTTATAGTTGTTAAAGTAGCTAGTCAAGAAGTTTCATTTATAACTAACTTTCATCTGTATCAGACTGCTGAGTCAACAGCTAGCTAGATATAAATAGTTCTACACAATTTCTTTTCAATGAAATTAGTTTATCCTCTACTAAATTTTATTTTCGTTTCTCTCTGTTCTATTAAGACTGCATGCCCTTTGTTCCAACGACAAGTGCAAAATTTAAGTAAATTTAACTATCAAAATTAAAGCACTTATCCACACTCAATAGATTAATTGATCTCCAAAAGCCCAAATAATATACATTTTCAATATTATTACTATACTTTTATTCTGAATACATTTTTTTACAGAAAATCAAGAAAAAGAAGAGAAAAAATCAAGTGAAGCCACCGCTTGAGCACCAAAGCATCGCTCCAGAAACACATGCCAGTTGCTCTGCAAAGAAATGGTTGCTCAAGTAACCAAATAGAGCTTGAGTGACGAATGCCAATTGTGAAGCACACTAGAGGTCAAATGGACGCTCAAGCAAGGAGCCAAAAATCAGTTCAAAATTCCAAACCAAAGCTCAAGCCATGAAGAAAACTGTAGAGTCAAGCAAGAAGATCGCTTGAGCGACTAATTGACGCTCAAACGATATGCACATCTTAATGAGGAAGAAAGACGTCACTCAAGTGACAGATAGGTCATGCGACGTGATTGAACTTACCACTCAAGTAAAAGGCTTGCTCAAGTGACATGATTGAGCTTAGCACTGAAGTAAAAGGTTCACTTAAGCGACCAATGGATGCTCAAACAAGGAATGGTGATCTGCAAGCCAATAAATAGGAGTTTAAGCTTCGCAATGGGATAGATGTGTTTTGCTTAGAGAATTTTGATTACACTTTTATCTCTTCTTTGCAAGAGTAACAGTAGTAGTGTCTGTGTAACTGTTCTTCAAGGAAATCAGAGCAAGGAACAAATGACTAGGGAAACAACTTTCTTGTTACTCTTATGATTTTTGTTTGACTGAGCAATTTCATCTGAGAGAAATCACCTTCAAATTGACCACTAGAAAACCAACTACCATGGCCTACCTAAAAGGGCTTTCCCTTGATAAGCATCCGAAGACCATGACCACCCTCCAATGAGTGTTAGGTAGACAAACAATACCTACCACATCAAAAATGATCTCTGGTAGGTGATACTTACTATGCCAACTTGGCTCTGAAGAAGATCCTTGACTAGTTGATACCTCTAGTCCTTTCCCGATGATCATGATACTCTATATACCCACCAGTCACTAAACGTTTGAAACCAATAATTGCATCAACAAAACCCACAAGAATAAGGGAGGTTTTCACTCAATACATCTAGGATATTCTCAAGAACTAAAACACTTGGTATTCACAAATTAATAAGACTTTTCAGAATTTCAATGCTAAATGGGATTTTTTGGAAGTCTTATAAGGTGAAGAGAAGTATATTGTGATGAATATTTGTCACTTAATGCATTGTATATTCTATTTGGATACCATGATTAGCTGTTTTAAATATTATATTTGATTTCATTCAGTTAACTCTTGCAAGTTCACTTGTCTTCGAGAGGAATTTATGGACTCTCCATGAGTTTATATACTCTCAATTTTAACAACCTTGGTTAGATGTCACCATTCCACTTATGTTGACTTATATGCATTCCAATTCGGTGAAGAAGTTTTTTTTTTACAAACCACTTAATCATTAAAATGTCTTCCAAAAATTCAGCACCAAACACCCCACCCTTTTATATAACATGGGATCCTAACACCTACTCCCCTTTATCTTGGATGTTTTGCCTTTGTCCTAGACAATTAGCCTCATTACAACAAATGGACCCTAAATCCACAAATGCACCTTCATAGGGTACTCAAATCTCAAGATAAAAAAAGTTACAAATGCTACCTTACTTGACCATTGAACTCCATGGAACCTTCCATGAGAACTAGTTCTATAACTCCGAAGCTGCCATTCAAAGTGAAAGGACAAACTAGAACTCCAAGAGATAGAACTTCTTTATTCTACTAAACCCCTCAAAGAGTAGTTTTCTACACAAAATAATAGTAGTAAAAGCTCATATTTAAAGCAATGTAAAAAAACACCCACTACAGAATGCCATAGAAAATTTGGTTCCAGACATTTGTGAATAAAACAAAAGTTACCCTTTCATCGGACTTGACCAGTCAAGAACTTCTGCTTGAAATCCTTTACCAACCCGCACAGCAGTTGTATGTGGCACAGAGTCTCTCAACATCAAAAGTATGGGATTTGCTTCACCCATAACTGAGGTAGCTCTACATTTGGCCAATTCATTGTGGATACTTGGTTCCTTGAGAATTTTCTGCCTTTTCAGACATGAATGACAGAACCACTCAAAATATCAGGATGAAGGCCAACGGCATCCTACAAACTAAATCAATGCCTTCTTCATAGACCTGAAAAATACATGTCAGCACAACACAGTATAAACATTGCAATGAATCATTTGAAGACAAATCCAATTATAGATGTTAAATTTTCTAACCAGACCATAAAACTAGATCACCAGCACTTGGGAAACTCTCCCTTAGCTAGCTGTCAAGGGAGAACAAGACTTAAATATCCCATCAGACATCGTATTCTACTAACACTCCACAAGATTTCACTCAACCTTTTGTGAGTCACTTTGTAGGTTGCGCTTTTCGACACACTAGCGACTAGCTCTGATACTAAATAACAAGCACCCAAACACTCGGAAAACCCTTCCTTAAAAGTAAGTGTCAAAAGGGAGAGAATGAAGCAGTAAAAAAAGTCCATCGAGCAGCCACACAACTCGATGTGGATTTAAACACCTCATAATATCCAAGCCCTTGTCAAAAAACCCATTTATTTTTAAGTTCTCTAAGAGATTAACCTCATGGCATACACATTAAGCCCGTAATAATTCTTTATTCATAATTCCTTCATTTATTTATATAAACAGAGAACTATTATGAAAGAAGGGAAAGATAGAAATGCAACAGGATAAGGAAACCTCAAAACTAAACAAAATTTAAAGAACAAAAAAAACTTAGAACATGATACATGTAACACAACGCAAAAATCTCAGTTTATATCTACCAAAGAAAAGACCTTTATTAAAATACCACAAGAAGTTAAGTGAACTACTTGACTCCAAATGAACTCAAGAAGCAACACTTGACCAAAAAAAATTAGCATTTCTGCAAACCACATCCACCAAACAGTACTGAATTGAGAATAACGTCAAAGCTTTCCAATATCTCTATTTATTGATTACAAAACTTCTAGAATTAACACATAATAACTTCTGATGAAGGGGAAGTCCTGAGCAAGCAGAGTAGAAACAAATAAGAACCACTTTCATGACTCAATTTGCACATGACACAATGATAAGGAGAAAAGGCAGTTAGACATATTTGAATTTAAATAAATACTCGGTATTAATTTAATTTAGTCAGTTTAGAACAACAATCAAAACAAATGAATTAACCCATAAGAGCAACTGATTTTCAAGTTGGCTGGTCTTGGAAGGAAAACATCACTGCTGAGATGAAGTGAGAATCTGGAAGTAAGATTTGCAAGAAAATAAATCTGAGGTATCAAGAGATAAAAAATTCTCTGGTCTGGATCTGGAGTGATATGGGTTGAATTCAGAAGACAAAAATGGACAGTAATTCAGAGAATTGCCTATCATGCAAATTTCTGAGTAAAGATTCCCCAATACAGTAGAATTTGCTGAAGAATAAATATGAACTTAGCTTTAAACTTAGAGAAAGAAAAAGGAGGTTTGTGGAGGGTAAAATCACCATAAAAAGAGGTATAAAATATGTATAATCTACACAGAATTCCCATATAACTGGTAGTAGGCTGAAAAAATCTCTCGTCCAAATTATAAAATACAACTTATAAGCTCTGTATTAAGCTTTTAGATGAAGGGTATAGATAAAGAGATGGGTGAAGGGTAACTTGCCTTGTTTAGATGTTTAAGTAATGAAAGGAGGAGGACTTACAAGTGTAGAGGAATTGCATCTTCCTGTCAACCCCCCTAATTCAAGAGGGAAACTTTACCCCTTAATGTCCTCCATCCATATAAGGTTTTAAATCACATATTTCACCTCCTAGTCTCACTCCTTACCTCCCATCCAACGACAAATTTTTTGTTCTACTAGGACAAGTTTGGCTTTCATGAATTAGACAACACCATTAAACTAGGTTAAGGACTCTTATAAAGTGGACTTAGACCTAATTCAACCTTACAAAACCAACTTGTAAGATGATGATTACTCACACTTATATATTGTATTTTGACTTTGTCCCTAGTCGATGAGGGACTTTGGTTATTCCAAATAAGGACAAACTCTCAAAGAAATTATTCATCTTAAAAAAATTCTCCAATGTCCTTGGTCTCTCTCTTTGACTCGCCCTCTATTCATGGGATTAAAAACCATGCAATCCCTTCAGTGATGACTCCATTGACCTTCTTTGTACATGACCAAACCATCTTAAACGATCTTCGATTTCCGTTTCCTCAATCAATGTCACACCAATATCTCCTTGTATAGAACCCTCTTGCATCTTGTCCTTTCTTATGTGACCACCACACATCCACCTTAAAAATCTCCCTTTTGCAACTCCCAAATATTTCTGCTGCTGTCCCTTTAAAGCCTAGCAATCACTACCATAGAGTATAGTTAGACGTGTAGCAATACAATAAAATTCAACTTTGAGCACAACAACTAATTTACAATCACAAATAACTTTTTATCCCTTTCTCCATTATAGCCATCACATTTGTATCCTGCGTGTGACAACCTCATTAATTTCCCCATCATTTTATATCATATTAACATACACAATAAACAATTCACTTGAAATAGGCAATTATAAAATAAGATATTCAAGCATATTAAACAACATATTTATGGAGAGACAACTTTGGACATTTATTAAGAATTTAAATTCATCTAACAACTAAGTGACACAGTATCCTATGATAAAAAAAATCAATCTTCGTGCAAAGCTTAAAGAAAAACAAATTAGGAAAAAACAACTTATGAGCCTAGCATGTGCACATGAAGACAAATTAATACAGCGGTTTAACATCAATATTTGATAGGGTTATGGAACCAAATACTGCTGGAAATGTTTGGTTCTCTTCTTGTTCTTAAGCTTCTTAAAAGCACTCGACTCAATTTGCCTAATTCTCTCCCTACTCACACCCATCATCTCCCCTATCTGTTGTAGGGTCTTCGTCCTTCCATCATCCATGCCAAATCTCCATCTTACCACCTGTCTCTCCCTTAAAGTAAGACTGTCCAGTGCCTCTTGCAGGTCCTTCTTCATGAATTGCTTAAGGAGCTGTTCTTCAGTTGTTTCAGCGTCAGGATCAGAAATTATTTCCTGGCAAACAAAAGTACACAAGTTTCACCAAAAGAAACATCATATTAAAGAAAAGAGTTTCCTTTTTTTTTCTTAAGCACAAATTTGAACAAGATTAGGACAGACTGAAGGTTTAAGATTTTGGTTGATTCCAATCTTCTGTTCCAGAGATCTGGGAGCTTTTGGAGTCAAAAGTACAGCAGTAAGCCTCTTCATAGACAACCCAGCTGCTTCAGCAACTTCTTCATCATCAGGCTGTCTTCCATTTTCACTGTACAATTGTTTTCTTGCCTCCTTCACTCTGTAAGTCGCCTCCACCATGTGGAACTGTCAAAACAAAAATATTACAATCACAAAGTCCCTTATAAATATTAGAGTAATTTCAACTCCTAACAAATATTAGCTTGTGATTTTTCACATAATACTCACTGGCAAGCGAATAGTTCTTGACTGATCAGAAAGTGATTTCCGAACAGCCTGTTTAATCCACCAATGAGCATAGGTGGAGAATTTGAAACCCTTGGTACCATCAAACTTTTCAGCACCTTTTACAAGGCCTCGACATCCTTCCTGGAAACCAATGACAAACACTAAAACAATTTATTATCGGAATGGATACAGTTGCCATGTTTTCCACCATCACTAATTATTTAAGCAAAATTAAACAGGTGAGAATGTACCTGGACAAGATCTTGCAGATTCATCCCAGATCCCTGATAATTCTTTGCAATTGATATGACAAGTCTTATATTGCTTTTAATCATTTTGTCTTTGCAAAATCTACCATGACTTAAACGTTTCCTAAGTGTCTTCTGATCTACCCCTGCCACCGCAGCCCATTGAGCAAATGTGGGCTGACCACCACATCTTTCTACAAGATCCTCCTGGATTCTTTCAAGCTTTAGAAGGTCCTGAATTGTATTGGCAGAAGAATGGGCAAATGAATTATTAGACAATAAAAGCAAAATAGTAAAATTATACTCATTAATCAGAAAAAACTATGCTGGCATATATTTACAACCTTAAGTATTAAAATCACCTAAATTATATAATCTCCTGATTCACTATGATTAAATTAACATTTGCTAACTTGTAACGTTCTTTTCCATTCAAGATGGTCCTGAACTAAAATCTTTTATGATTAATACATCTGAACAAGCTGAATTCCAATGATTAAATGAACAAATTGCTGACTTCCTTGTAACACTCTTTTTTCCTTTCTGGATGATTCTCAACTATAAGAATGTCCAACCAACCAGTAAGAAGAATCTTGAAGAGCATCCTCCCAACTAAAAAACAAAAAAACTCCATACTCTTAAATATAAATTAAAGGTGTGTGAATAATGTACAGCCCTCTCAGCCCATAATTACAAAAAAAGTGTAAGATAATGTCAAGTAAATGTGAGAAATTACTCTTTCATATACAACTCTAGGAAAACATAATGATCATAATGAGGTGGAAATTTAAATTTATGAGTTTCCATTTTAAGCATACATAAGATAAAATAGGAAGAAACATTGAAGCAGCCAGCTCATAGAAAATATATTTAAATGGTATCTTTTGAGCAAAAGACTACGTGATGTGGTAAGTAGAGTGCTGGAAATAACAAGCCAGATAAATGAGGCTTGTCTCAAATGAAGAATGACAAATATTGATTCACAAAATCACAAGATCAACATACACTTTGTGAAGATTTTATACTGATTATTAGTTGATTCACGAGTATATCAACAACCAAGGGAGTTAAGTGCATGCATGATTCTACACCACGTGGCCCTAAAATACTGATAACACATCACTAACACACAAATTCCACCTGTATTCCTTCTGACAACTTGATTTCTTCAGTTGAGGTGAGAAGCCTAGAAGTAGTGGTTGTTGTTCTTAAGTAACGAAGTGGATCTGAATAATCTACTTCTTGCATGGAAACACGCTTTTTTCTGCTGGAGGAGCCAGGCTTAAAAGATGCAACATTTGTGGAAGCCTTCTCTGCTGCTCTGACTCTTTTAGCTTTTCTTTCTGGTTGGCGCCTAGATCTTACAGCTATACAGTTGGAAAGTTGTTCCTGCAGGCTCTCAAGTTCCTCATGGGAAGGTTCTACATCAGATTCCTCTTCACTGGGGCTTAGGTCAACACCTTCCATCATTTCTGCTCCAGCACCCATGGATTCCCCTGCTACACCATCTTCCACATCCATATGTTGAAACCATTTGAGAAATAAATCATCAGATTTTGAAGAAACATGGGATCTATACTCTGCTTCTGCTTGGGGCTTCTTTTTTACTAGTAAAGCTGCATCCTTTGCAACCTTCACAGCTGCTTTAGCAAGAGCAAGGGCTTCAGATGCAGCAGCATCTATTACAGCCTCCTCATTAGTAAGAAGCGATTCCGTAGATAAGGTTGATTTAAAGTTTGCCTGCTTAAAGGCATAAATATGTTTAGTTCCAGGGTAAGTTTGACATGTCTAATTTTTTTGCATGGACAAAAGCTATAAAACCCAAAAGTAATTGATCCAAAAATAAAAAGTACAAGCACTATTGAAATTTGCAAAATAAAAGGTAGAGAAGAAAGTTTAAAAGCAGCCAAATGGGAATCTATAATAGTTCCTACTTAAGAATTGATTGACAATGAAAACAGGATGAATATAGCGTCTAAGAGAGACCAAGGAACTACATTTGCTGTTTCGGAAGAAAGAAAGTTTGGGAATAGGGGATAAAGTTGTTCTATTCCAAAATCAGAGAATGAATGAAAGCCAACCAGCCCCAAGACGATTTTTTGTCATGGGAAAGGCAATTGAATCTTACCTATCATCCTTCACATGGCTACCTCTAGGAATTCTTGACCCTAGGGCAAAATTTATGTTTGAGGCATAATCTAATGCAACTCATCAATCATATTTTATTTTTCTAGCTCTTTCTAAGCAACAAAATTATAAACCAAAGGTTTATAATAGAAGAATTTTGATATTTCACTTATAAATAATATGGCTAGCCCATTGGAGCTATCTTACAATTAGTTGATCTCAAATACAATTTAAGCAATTTTAATTTTGAACAACTTTATTTTGTTAGCACTTCTAACAATACTTTCCATTCTAAAAGTAGATCAAGACCATCAATGTCAAAAGGTTCACCTAAACTTCAAATATTTTCAAGATTGATGCAATATTTTAGCAAGTCATCATCATGCAAAGTTTTAAATCGCTGTATTTCAAATAAAAATCAAAGAGTTAAATATTCTAAAAAAATTCAAAACATCTTTCAATAGAAGCAATATATTGATATACTATGTATATAACACAACTGTTGTGGCAAAAGATGAGGACAAAACAAAAAAACACAATAATCAAAAGAAGTACATTATTTGGCTAATGTGACCTACGTCCAATCAAAGAAATTATATTTCTTACACAGAAAACAAACAGAAGAGTTACAAAATTTACAATGAATGACACTACTTTTTTTACCTTAAACTGCAACTCAATAAACCAGTTCACAATCAAGGAAACACAAAATGGCACCCCTATTACTAAAATTAAGGCTTCTCAAAAAGAACAATATTAAAATAATGTCAACCTGAATGCGTGATTACATTAATGTTTATTTTTTCTCTTATTTTATTATATTCTTATCATATTTTTATCTCATCACCATCATTTGCAAGTTTTGTTTAAACATTCTATTCAATTTTTTTCCAATTGGCAAAGTAAAAATTGAGGAGAAAATTATGTGGGACTAAAATCGCACATGAGAGAAAGTAGGAACTGAGTGTAGGTGAACGTACACTAAAGGGAGATATACCATGATTTGTTGAATTAAAATACAATGTATTTCAGAAACCCCTTATCCCGAGCAGAGTAGTCTAACTCAAAGTTGATGGCAACAATGTCTGCACATCCAGAAAGTGAACAAACTGATACTCTGCTTGCTAAGGGGGTGAATCAAACCACTTAAGTACTTCTTCACCAAACATCCTATACTACTCGATGTGAAATTTAGGTACTCCCTAATATCTAAGTCCTTATCAATAAGCATTTGAAAGGCACGATGAAAACCATTCCAGACTATGCTCAATGCCATCTTGTACAGAATAAGATGGTTTGCCTCTCTGATCCGTACCCCTTCCCCCATCAAAAGTGTAAGATGGAAAACAAAAGGATGTCTATGCGCACAAACTTTTATACTAATTGATCACAATAATGGAATAACACAGATATTAACCGAACAAGGTAATTTTAAAATTTCGGTCAATACAGATAAAAATGAATACTAACTGGTTCTCCCGAGGGCGAACTGTGAATTTTTCAAAATTTTGGCAAGGCTTTGAAAAATCCAAAGCCAAGATCATGGAACATACTTTGAGAGTGGAACATAGCTGCTTTAGATAAAAGTCTCGGGCATTGATATTTTCAATGAAGGCTTCACCAGCTACAGCTTCAATACGCCTGATTCCAGATGCAATACCCTGTTCTGATATTATTTTAAAACCGCAAATTTCAGAAGTATTATTGACGTGAGTCCCACCACATAGTTCCATTGATACACCAGGAATCTCTACGACACGTACCTGCAGTACATCAAATTTGAAGCCAAAATAAGCTGCATAATACATCAGCTTGATAAAGACATATTCTTAATCTTTTCCTTGATTGATGAGAAGATCTGGAACAAATAACTGTAATCTATAATAGAAGTGATGGGCAATTAGAATTAAACATTATTTTCAGTTTCATTAACAGAATATTCTCCTAATAGGATTTACAGAACCTAGTATCTTATTGTGCTGTACATGATTGACTACTCTGGTCCATGTGCAAGCGCATGTCAATTGTAATTGTAATTGGACATATTTCAAATTTGCACTTTTTTGGCATGAGTAGCAATCTAACAATAGTAAAAAGGGAATTTAAGTCAGAAGAAGTATTGTTTTGAGCGTTAGTTGTATTTTAAACCTTCCCTGAAGGTCACCTACTTTGAATACACATTTCATGATAAACGTAGTCTACAAGCTTAGAACTACTAAAACAAAAGTAATCCAATTGAACTTTGAAGGTCAATACTACAAGTGTTTGAAGTAAATCCTACCTCTTCTCCATATTTTTCTCCAAACATTGCAATAGCCCCAGCACTTTTTGCATCAGCGAGAGGCATCACTTTGGTTTGAAGTAGTGTTGCATCTTCAATCCATCCATTAATTAGCACTTCAATTTCAGCAAGTTCAGAATCATGAAGTGGTCGGTGGAAGTTGAAATCAAACCTGAGACAATCAAATGCCACCAGTGAACCAGCTTGTGAGGTCTCCTGACCAATAACTTTTTTAAGGGCAGTTTGTAGTAAATGAGTAGCAGTATGATGGACCTACAAAACCCAACTATACTTATTATAATCTTG
>Ga0123341_1004032_pt1 | contig 12774 bp, 7 predicted proteins | sample Turbeapinknodule_FD_89959 | JGI IMG/M metagenome (GOLD analysis project Ga0123341, IMG submission 89959) | Root nodule microbial communities of legume samples collected from Mexico - Turtle bean Mexico pink nodule | ecosystem: Host-associated > Plants > Roots > Nodule | place: Mexico: Nepantla... | reverse complement strand
TTTAAATATTTTTTTATTTATCATGGATATTTTAAAACTTTTATTTATAATAATTTTTAATTCTGCAGATAAAATACATTTACTTAAATAATTCAAATATCCGAAAATTATTATAGAAACTAAGTTGAATTTATGGTTGAACTTTTATTTATGCTAATAAGTATTCATAATTTGAATTTATGTTGAATTCATTTTGGAAAAGTAGGTACATTACAAAATCTAAAAATATATTCTACTATTACTGAAATTCAAGATTCGAGATATATTTTCGCATTCTAAAATGGTAAGATCTTAAAAGCATGAAAACATAGGGTACAAAAAGTAATTTCTTTTCGTATTGTGTGTTACAATAGCCCAATAGTCCCAATAAAAAAGTAATATATATTCTATCCTTTTTAATAACAAACAGTTATATCATTTCTTTGCTCCCTTTACAATGGTGCCCTTCTCACTGTTGCAGGCGACTCCATAGAAGAGCTTTTACGCCCAATCACTGTATGCCCTTTTTCTATCTTTTTCTTCCCTTTTGCATTCTTGGTTTTGTTATGTTTCTCAGTGGTTTCAAACACTTACACAGTGATGTAAAGCTTTTCCTTTTTGCTGCGCAGAGGAATGATGTAAAACTGTTATGAAGGTTCTTCCAGAAAGAAGAGTGGAAATAATTGGGATAGGATTGTTTTGTTTGGCGTTGATTGGTACTGGTGAATTGTGCATACCCTTTTGCACAAATCTAGCGTAGTTTGCTGTTCCATGCAGTTGTGAAAACAGTTGAATAGAAGGGTAGGCACGTTATTGGGTTTGGGTTTCTGGTGATTTTTGTGAACTCCTATCATAATAATGGAATCCCCGTCTTCGAACGGATCGGTTTTGAAGCGTTCGCTGAGGAGGAAAGTGAATTTGAGGAGCTATGATGAGGATCTGATGGATGAGTTGTTTGAGAAGCAATTGGGGGGTGGCTTGAAGAAGAGGAGTAGGACCAAGGAGGATTTGGAGAAGGAGACTGAGACTGAGGCTATGATTGCGATGTCGCTTGGTTTCCCTATTGATGCTTTGCTTGAGGAGGAGGTTAGGGCTGGGGTTGTGAGGCAGTTGGGTGGGAAGGAGCAGAATGATTACATAGTGATAAGGAATCATATATTGGCTCTGTGGAGGAGGGGGAATGTGAGGTTGTGGTTGAGTAAAGGGATGATTAGGGAAACTGTGAGCAATGAGTATGAGCATTTGATTAATTCTGCATACGATTTCCTTTTGTATAATGGCTACATAAATTTTGGGGTTTCACCTGCATTTACTTCTCAATTGCCCGAGTCAAATGAGGGGACTGCTGTTGTTATTGGAGCTGGCCTGGCAGGGTTGGCAGCAGCGAGGCAGCTGTTGTCGTTCGGTTACAAGGTGGTGGTTTTGGAAGGCAGAAATCGGCCTGGTGGGCGAGTTTATACTCAGAAGGTAGGGCGTGAGGGAAAATTTTCTGCCATTGATGTTGGTGGGAGCATTATCACTGGCATTCATGCTAACCCTTTGGGAGTTCTGGCTCGACAACTTTCTATACCACTTCATAAAGTCAGAGATAATTGCCCTTTATATAAGCCAAATGGGGCACCGGTTGATACAGAAATGGATGCAAGCGTTGAATTTGTATTTAATAGGTTGCTTGACAAGGTTATGGAGCTGAGGCAAATTATGGGTGGGTTTGCAAGTGATACCTCACTTGGTTCGGTATTGGAGACTCTTAGGAAATTGTATAGCGTGACCAGAAGTACTGATGAGAGGCAGTTGCTTGATTGGCATCTTGCAAATTTGGAATACGCAAATGCTGGGTGCCTTTCAAATCTTTCGGCTGCCTATTGGGATCAGGATGATCCGTATGAGATGAGTGGTGATCACTGCTTTCTTGCCGGAGGGAATACAAGATTGATAAAAGCTCTATGTGAAGGAGTTCCTATTTTTTATGGAAAGACTGTGAATACTATCAGATATGGGAACGAGGGTGTTGAGGTCATTGCTGGGGACCAAGTCTTTCAAGCAGATATTGCCTTATGCACTGTGCCTCTTGGAGTTCTGAAAAAGAAGGCCATCAGTTTTGAACCTGAATTACCTGAAAGAAAACTGGCTGCCATTGAGAGGATGGGGTTTGGGCTGCTGAACAAAGTTGCTATGGTTTTTCCTCATGTATTTTGGGGGGAAGATCAAGACACATTTGGATGTCTCAATGAATATAGCCATCAACGTGGGGAGTTTTTCCTATTCTACTGTTACCACACAGTTTCCGGAGGCCCCGCGCTTGTTGCGCTGGTGGCTGGTGAAGCCGCCCAAGCCTTTGAATCCACAAATCCTTCCATTTTGCTCCATCGCGTTTTGACTGTTTTAAAAGGTATCACATTTATTTGATGAATGTTAATGAATACTTGAATGCCTGTATTATTATTGTATTTATTTATCCAATTAGGGAAGTGTTTTTTAGGCATATTTGAACAGGATGGAACTTAACATATATTTTCTGTCTTAAAAATATAGTAAAACTGAGCATGGACTTAAAAGAGTGATATAACATGGTTCTATTAAAAAGAGTGGAACTATATAAAATAGGATAGAATAGCTTCATAAATATTGTTTTAATTATAAAAACAGAGTTGTTAAATAGCCTTAATAACTATTGCGTTACCAAACTGCTTGGATATTGAATAGCGGCCACTATAGCATTGCGGTTGCAGATTGCATTCTTCATTTGCCTGACATCTATGGCGAGTATCTGACAAATTAAACTTTGAGTTATTGTCAATTTGTTATGCATTTTATTTTTATCTGTATGCCATTTTTTATACATATATTATTGATATATGTCATACAGTGTTATCAATAATCGGTTATGGCGTCGGCCATTGGCAAGACTCTGCCATGTGGAATTGAAAAAATCCATTCCTTGCAGATATTTTTTTGCCACAAATTCATACTCTCTTCATGTAACACCATCAAACTTTGAAGCTTTCATATCTAGGTGTTCTTTTCGCTCAGCACCATGAAGCTTTCTCTTTGTTTAGGACATTTGGCTGCCACAACCTCTAAGACACCCTTGATGACTTCACCTATTTGAGTCTTTTGATTACTGCAACTTACTTGCAGATCCTCATGCATGATAACACGACTGAGTATGTTATTTATTTATTTTGTTTTGGGAATGTGAAATGGTGTTCTTTTGGGTTGTGTTCATTTGGAATTAAACCTTTCCATTTAGTCTTTAATTTGGATATCTTTTTTATCTTTATATAGTATTGCCAAATAAATAGATTGAGATTTAATACTACTACTACTAAATAAATATCTAATTTATTGCTTAACTTGTAATGGTATTATTACATGTATGTATTAGTTAATTATATTCTCATACTTTATGGAATTTATACTTTTATATTTATGGGATCTTACTTTGATTGAAAATAGCATGCTATAGTGGCAGGATGCTGCTATTTGAACATTATAGTGTAGGGTTATGGTGTCATGGTCGTTGACCACTACCGTAGACAAGATTGCTGCTTGTGCACATATTGGTCTAAACATAGCAATCAACATGAAAATGCTCTTAAATTATAAGTTTTAACATTGTGGAACTGTATTTTAGGGGGGTTTGAATGTAACAGGGGTTTTCTATAGAGGAATAACATAGATAGTCTTTTTTTCTTTCCTGAATCCTGAAGAGATTGCCTCTTGCACAACCCTCTATCTCCTCTACGTGTCCTCACATACATTTTCTACCTATCATCTTTGTTTTCTGGCCAGCACATAGTAGTTTGTGAGAACCCTCTTTGTTAATATATTTTTCCCTTCTTGTTGCTTCTCATTTGTTGTTCTATTTTCCCATTCACTATATAGCATGCTGGTATAACCCACTTGCTTGTCCCATTCTCTCTCTGTTTTCTTGTCTGAATTGTTTAACTTGTTTGAATAGTTATCTTGTTAGAATAGGTTATCTTATCAGTTTTGTATTACCAATTTGTTAGAATTGTTTAACTAATTTTAATATGCTAGCTTGTTAGATTAGGTTAACTTATCTATTTATCTGTCACCTATGTGTAGGTTGCGAGTATCTTTGATGAAAGGATCCATATTATATGAATTGGTTAAGAGATGATCTATCTCTTAAGCATTTTTTCTATTTTCACTCTCAAGTTTGTATTAGAGTGGGTCAATCCTACTCTTTGTCCCTCACTCGCTGTTGGCCATTGTCATCTTCTCCTCCAACAAACACATAGTTGTACATCTCATCAAGTGATGTAGAACCTTGTATTTTTTAATTTAGTTTTGTCCCCACTTGCTTTCAATGCTAACCCCTTTTCCTATGGTTTCTCTATCAAACCTCAAGTTTGTTTGCCTTGTCTAGCATGACTCTTTTAAGTTGGCCCCAAAGTTAGCAATGACCTCAACTTTTTTTTCCCAGCTTGGAAAGTGGGTCCAAGTCTATGAATCTCAGATATGCCTTTTTGATTACATGTCCTTGTGCCCGACACATGTGGACACATATGTTACATATCATACACTTTTCTGAAGTATTGGATTAAAAACATTTTTTGAGCCTCTAACACTCCTCCGACACAATGCTAATGAGGCTAGGCACTGTGAATTTTTTTACAAGTTAGAAACTCAAACTTATTATGTAAGTTTGCTTTATAATTATAGAAATAAGAAGTGAATTCTATGTAATAAGGAATATTTAGATTATATATGTATTATTAAGAACGTTTTTATTTATCCACATATCATATCTTTATATATTGTGGAATTCTTTGAAGTTGTTAATTTGTCTTTAGATGAATCTTAACTAGAGTATCTTTTTTCAATGATGAAGATGATGGTCAAGAAGGGAGTGAAATGTCATAAATGAGTTAAATTTGTTTACTTTATGACTTTGAATGGACAAATTAAATTCACTTTTGTATTTGAGTAACAATATCTTTGAATTGTTATATTTGACTAACGTTTTTGTCGATACTTTTGAATATATAAATCTTGATTGTTTATTTAAATAATTCATAATAATGTTCAATGTAAATATGTATATGTATATATTTATTTGTGTCATCATGTCTTAGATTTTGGAGACCGTAAGTATCCCAATGTGTGTGTCGTGTATGTGTCTGTGCGACATAGGTTTGAGTTCTCCTTGTCCTTTGAGTTTAGTTTTCTTATTGTTCTAGCAACATGGTCATTTTGGCCCTATTTTTTCGGTTTTGGAACTCCAATCATAATTTTAAAGAAACTCAATGGCAAAAACTATATATATCTCGGTCAGCTTCTAGGGTACTATGGTTCCTTGGTCAAGGATATTGCGATCATTTAGAAAAAGTTATAACTGAAGTGCTATCAAATAGTCAAGAGTAATGGAAAAATCTTGATTTCCAACTATGCCTTCTTGTTGAAATTTGTAGAGCAACATTTTAGAACCTTGAAGACCTTCAAAACCTGCAATTCCTTTTGTAGGAAGGTTCTAAATATCTGGGAATGATATTCAACAATTATATGATTTAGCTAGAAAGTTGACATCTTTCAAGCAATTTGATAATGACATGGTTTCTTTTGTTGCTCAAGCCCAAGCCTTGTTTTTGGAAGCATATTTTGTTTGATAAAAGGAAGAAACTTGATAAGTTGTGCATGGTGTTGGTCTTGAGTGCTACGGATTCAAATTTTAATAGGTCAAGAAGTTCCTTCAATGGAAAACCATATGACATGTCTTCTTCGTGCTCCAACACTGAAAATCAATGAGTTTTGTTAGATCTTGTTGAATCTTCAATAATGGTGTTTACCGAGGAAAAAAGGACGTGGTGGTAGAAGTGGTACTCCCTAATGTTCATATTGTAAAAGGATGAGACATACTTAAGAAACTTGTTATTCTTTGCATGACTTTCTTGACAAGGCTACACATATATCTAAATTTAAGCCAACATTTTCTCATGAGGAATTACGACATCTTTGGAGAGTGTCTCAATAACCTATATTTCTCAATTAGTGGAGAGTTATGTTCCATGGGTTTTTTTATTCAAGTGCTTTTGTCTATATTTCTGATAACAATTCCCGTTTTCATTTATTTCTTCGCCCAAATTTCCTCTCCTCATTAACACCCCCTCATGCCGAGACTGACAACTCGTGCATGGGACTATATATTTATGGTGGTCTAATAGCGGTCCGATAACGGGTGGCCTGATAAGCCCAACAAACTCTCATTAGAATAGACTCTAAATGATTCTAATACCGATATTGGATTGTGCTATCTCAATCTCCAAGAAATATCTATCTGAGTTTACCGAGATCTTTAGTGTTGACAAAGGTGTTGTTTTACTTGTGAGAGGACATGGTGATCATTGCCTTTAAGAACAATGTCATCAACATATACTACGAGATAGATACACCCAACACTCGAGTGATGGTAAAAAACAAAATATTCTTCTTGATTGTGAGTCATACCAAACTGTTGAACAACATTGTTAAATTTTCCAAACCAAGCCCTAGGATACTACTTGAGGCCATATAAGGATTTGTGCAGATGACATACCAATCCAGAAGACTTCCCCTAAGCAACAAAACCGGGAGGTTACTCTATAAATTTCTTTCTGCAAATCTCCATTAAGAAAGACATTTTTGACATCCAGTTGATAAAGAGACCATCGTTGAAGAGCAGCCATCAAGGTAGTCAAAATCGAGATCTTACTTAGGATCGGATAGATAAACATGAATTGTAAATCGGAAGATCGTAACACGGATTGTAAGATCCTACAAATTTTATGAAATTCATAATTGAGTCTCATAATATATAAAAGAATACATAATTAGGTGTAAGGAAAGGGGAGAGAAGAGTAGGAGTCGTGACTGTAATGAGGAAGTTGAAAGGGAAGGGGGGAGGAGAGCAGGATTCATGACTGCACTGGATTAAAAAAATTAATTTTGTTGGAGAATTTGTAACGTTTCAGTAAAAAATTAAATTTGCAGTAAGTAGTTTCTTTCACTGTGCAGTAAGTGGATTCTTTTCACTTATTTGGGCTTTTTATCTTATTGAGCCCATATGCTACTGTTGCAGCCTCCTCCATCTTAAACAGAAACCCTAATATCAACTACTCCATCTGTTGCTGCCACACCACAGCCACTATGCCGCTCGCCGTCGCGTCGTGTCGCGACACTGTAAATGTTGTCGCGCCACCACAACCATGTAACAAGCACTGCATGTGGCGATTTCCAGCATTGCGAAACTCGACGATCCGACGCGAGTTGCGATTTGCAACGCCGATCCCGCGCGATCCGCCGGAATCGTATTATTCTGGTGATCGCATATCGGCACCATGAGTATATATCGTAAAATCGTATGATCTTACGATGCAACTCGCGATTTTGACTACCATGGCAGTCATGGCTATGAGTAAGCGAACATAAGTCATCTTTGCCACTGGAGAAAAAGTATCACCATAGTCTAAACCAAAAATTTAGGTATAACCCTTAACCACAAGGCAAGCTTTGAGACGACCAATGTGCCATCAAGATCAATTTTGATAGCAAAAATCCACTTGCAACCAACAACAAATTTCCTAGAAGGTAAAGGAACAAGTTTCCAAGTTCCATTATTCTATAGCGCATTCATTTCATCAAGCATGGCCTGACGCCAACCAGGATGGCTAAGTTATTACCTACAGATTTTGGAATGGATACAAAAGAAATAGACAAATGACAGGGATAAAAAGGTAGAGATAGTCTATGGTAACTCAAAGCAGTATAATGTGGAAAGGGATTACGGGTTGAACATATACCTTTACGGATGGCAATGGGAAGATCAGGTTCAACTGTCGAAGCCGGAGGGGGTGGAGGTGTTGGCGCTAAAAGAGAGTCAATGGACAATGGGAAGTCTGATGATGGCTATAGTGGAGGTGGTGAATCTTTAGGTGCACTAGGCACAACAAGAGGATCACAAACAATAAGAATATTAACTTGATTAGATGAAGACACATAAGGAGAAGGAGAAGATTTAAAAGTAAAGGGAAGACTTACTGAAGGTGACATATGTTGAAATAAAATAACGGTTAAGAGAATGTGAGAAACATTTATATCATTTTCGTGATCTAGTGAACCCTAAAAAAACACATTTGTGCAACCTAGGAGATAATTTATCAAGACTATGATTAAAATTATGAACAAAGCATGTGGACCCAAAAACTTTGGGAGGTAAGGGGTGGAGAGGGTCATGTGGAAATAAAAGAGAATGAGGAATTTTTCATCTAAAACTAAAGATAACATGTGATTAATGAGATAACATGCACTAAGAATAACATCACCCAAAAAACGCTGAGGAACATCACTATGGATTAAAATAATACGAGTTGTTTCAACAAGATGTCTATTCTTGTGTTCATTTGTCCCATTTTGTTGAGGTGTATAAACACATGAAGTTTGATGAAGAATACCATGAGAAGCCATAAAAGTTTTAAAAGAATGAGAAAGATACTCACGCCCATTATGAAGTTTACCTAGATATTCCGCCATTGCACCATCAAGATGTTTGGGAGCAACAACTGTGAGGAGATTTTGACACACACCATAAAGATGTTGAGTATCATTCGTGTATAATAATTTTTCCCTGTTCCCAAACTTCTGAACATGTCTCATAGGTACTAAAAAATTGTTTTAAAGATGAGTTAATGGTAAATTTGATAATAATGCATAATTGAACATCAATTTTCAACCAATGGGAAACCTCATTTTCAACAACATGCGGGTAAGATGATCAACATAACCTTGACTCTTATGTCATAATTTAATATCCGAGGCCCAAGTGTCATAATTGGTTCCATCCAATTTGTCAATGCAGAGATGAACATTGACATAATTTGTATAAATAGACAGATTAGACATAGTGGCAATGGAAGAAGCCATAGATGATAAGGAGAGATCCAGTCACCTGCCAATTGGCGATGATGGCAGCAACTCCAACGTCGTTGAGGCGGTGGAGCGGTGACTGGAAAATACCGGTGAATAGTGGGTTCACAAAAAAAATTGAACCCTGACCCTATGCTCCAGATACCATATTAAAATAAAATAAGAAGAATAGGATAGATCCCTTGTGTATATTAAACACATAGGGTTATGCTTATATAGAAAAAAGAAACATACAAAAAATATGGACTAAGTCCATTACTTAGATAGAGATATCTAACAATATCTCATAATATCTAGCAAGAAGCAAGTCATGAATGGTGAGTAGATGATATTCTTAGAGCTGAAACAAAATGTAGTAGCAAGATCAAGTGCAGAAGCAGAATTTAGAGTCATGGCTCAAGGGGTTTGTGAACTATTATGGATGAAGATCATACTCGATGATCTCAAAATAAAATATGAAGCTCCTTTGGGTTTGATGTGTGATAATAAGTCCGCCATCAGTATTGCACACAATCCAGTTCAACATGACTGAACAAAGCACGTAGAGATAGACCGACATTTCACTAAGAAGTTGGATAATGGTGTTATAGTCACCGAGTACATCCCTTCAAGACTTAAATTGGCAGATATGTTTACTAAGGGACTTCCCACAAAACAGTTCAAAGATCCTACTTGCAAGTTGGGAATGATAGATATACATTCACCAATCTGAGGGAGAGTGTTGCATAATTAGGAGATAATTATTTCGTAATTAAGTGCAGATTTCATTTTCTATTTATTAGGACAAATTTGATATCTTTTAGTGATTTGATTTGTATAGCTTTCATTACCTATTATTTATTTCCTTAATTAGGTTGTAAACCATCTATAAATTGATATTGTAATCACATTTGTAAATACATCTCAGAAATATATTTAATCTATTTCTTTCAACTATTGGTTTTGTAGGTACTAAGCACATTAAATGGAACAATAATGTCCCATTCCATTTTTTTTTCTTTATGTTCTATTCGTGTCAAATGCTACCTTTATAATATTGAAGTCCTTCTTGAAATAATTAGTCTTTATATCTATTCTCCTTCTCATGCTGTCATGTATTTTTCCCATTTTGTGACACTTGCTAGTGGAATACTATGGATATTCTTAATTGCTACCTCATATGCCTTGTTTCAAATGTTCCTTGTTCTGCAGGGATATTTCATCCTAAAGGCATTATTGTACCTGATCCAATTCAGTCCATTTGTACGAGATGGGGAAGCGATCCCCTTTCTTATGGTTCCTACTCTCATGTTAGTGTGCATTCATCTGGTGACGATTATGATATACTAGCCGAAAGCGTGGGAACCAGACTGTTCTTCGCTGGTGAGGCTACAAGCAGGCAGTATCCTGCAACTATGCATGGTGCTTTCTTGAGTGGCTTAAGGGAAGCTTCACGCATATACAGATTTTCACGTCTGCAAAACAATACTAAGAAATATATGCCTAAGAATATTGGACCAAACCATGATATACTGCTTGAATTATTTAAGAAGCCTGATTTTGAATGTGGGAAATTTGCTTTCATTTTTTATTCTTCATCAGAGAGCCTGCCTTCAATGGGGCTTCTTCAAGTAACTTTTGGTGACACCGAACAGAGTTATGAGGAGCTGTTAAACAGCTACCAGAATTCAACTAAGTGGCCATTGCAGCTGTACACTGTACTATCCCGTGAACAAGCGCAGCAGCTACAACTAGTTGAGGGAGGGGATGAAAGCAGGCTATCATTTTTGGTCAAAAGCCTTGGCTTGAAGCTCATGGGACCAAGTGCCTTGTTTTCAGCAGGTAATACATTAGTAGCTAACATTGCGTATTCTCGAAAAGGCCGTGGGAGGAACCGCTTAATTACTTGTTAAACATCATATATCTTAAAAAGGATGGTTTTTGCATCTTGTCTTCAACTGAAACCTTGTGCTGTAGAGACACCCTTACAAAAGAATTGCTTGGAATTATCTTGACTTTTCTTTTCTGCTTCTGGGGTGCAAAGTCTGTATATAATAGACTTTCGTAGATCATTGATTTGCTGCTAGAGATAGAGAGGATTTTTGAAGGCTTGACTAGTGAGATGATTCAATTTTAGAAGACAAGTCTTCAGTCATCGATCAATTATGTAATCACAGGAAAATTAGATGAAAATTGTTGACAGAGAGGTATTGGCAGTCCAAAAGGGGTGTGCAGAATTTGTAAACAGAGGGGTACTATTCCCCCAAGTGTATCATGTATTCAAATTTGTGTTCATGTATAAGTAGTGCTTACCTATACCACACCCCACCGGACATCACTGTTGTTATTTTTTTTGTAATTTTTTTTTTTCTGGAGGGCCTTTGTGCCTAACTTGTACTTGTATAATATACTAATTCCTTCTTTTACTCCTTCATTGGTTCCATACATTCATGAAAGCTTTGATTTTTAGTATAATTGCTTCATACGATTCTTTTACTAAAGATTACAATTTCACTTATTAATTACCAAAATGGATAATTTTTTAAAAAAAAATACTAAAATAGATAAGTCGTGTAAAGGTGATATGATTTTAGTTAAAATTTGATTACATTGAAGATGTGCTAACGTGATAGACTTCAGTGTATTTGAACTAAAGTTGTGCTAATAAAATTTTAATTGAAGTCATATTACCTAGTCATGACTTACTCATTTTAATAATTTTTTGAAATTTTACCTATTTCGATAATTATCTTATGAAATTTAAATGGTAAAAATCCCTGCTTCATACCTCCAATGTGTAATACTACTAGCTGGAAGAATATGCTGTGCAGAAGAATGTGAGGGAGTTACTTTTAGAACTTCTTTTTTCACGTTTGGATTGTTCAAAGAGTTTTAAGATGAGAAATGTGGCTTTCAAAAGAAGAAAAAAGTGGTTATGTTTAATATAAGTCAGGTTATTATTTGACTAAATGGAACAAAGAAGGTTAAAATATATTTTGTTTCATAAAGTTTAGCTTTCTATTTAGTTTTGTTTATGTTTTTGGTCTTTAAAATCTATAAAAGTGATGGATTTTGTGTCCTAGTTGAGGATAAAAAATGATCACTTTTTAAATGTATGGATTAAAAAAGTAACTGTGACTTTGTTTAAATAAAGTTATCTACAGTTATATTAGAAAATATAACTGGAGCGTGAAGGCCATTAGGAGAAAGACCACTGGAACTGGAAGGATGAGGTACTTGCGTCACGTGCCTCGCAGATTCAAGAGCGGCTTCAGAGAGGGTACTGAGGCTGCACCCAGGAAGAGGGGAGCGGCTGCCAATGCCTAAGCTTTGGAAGGTTTGCTCCTCGCCACAGCGTAGCTTCTACTCCTCGGATACAGATCGGCGGCGAAACCTCCTTCCGCCTCCACCGCTTTATCCTCGTCGATTCTCGCCATCCCGACGCTGCTAGACTTCGGCAACACTTTCGAGACGTGGATTCGATTCGCTGACGTCGTTCTCGCTGACGCGGCTCTCACGAGCTCCGTGTAATCCTCGTCGCTAACCTCGGACCTGACCGACGAGGACGCCACGCTTTGGCTCCTGGAGAACCTTCCAGCACCTTGCTCACGTGCTGGCCGCCGCACGTTGTGGTCGAAAGGGGAGAGGGTTCTAGATTGGCGTGGCTCTGGTTCGTCAGAATTGGGTTTTTGGTTTGCTTTCAAAGCCAAATTGCCTCACTTCATTAGCGGAATAGCTGGAGGTGCGGCGCGGAGTTCTTCGCGACAACTTATTAGCCTTCTAAAATGACGGAGGGTTCTGCGGGTTTTCTCATACCATGGGCTTGTTTGATGGATCGGGAAGTATGTCCTGATAAAAAAATATATTCTATATCCGGTCAAAGGAAGA
>Ga0123341_1004029_pt1 | contig 12777 bp, 10 predicted proteins | sample Turbeapinknodule_FD_89959 | JGI IMG/M metagenome (GOLD analysis project Ga0123341, IMG submission 89959) | Root nodule microbial communities of legume samples collected from Mexico - Turtle bean Mexico pink nodule | ecosystem: Host-associated > Plants > Roots > Nodule | place: Mexico: Nepantla... | reverse complement strand
GTTTAAATATCAGCACCAAATATAATTACAAATATATTAAAAATTCAATCTTTAATTTGCTGGGAACTGACTGATTTATTATACCCGCGAAAAAGAATCCCAAAATTATATAACACGAGATTGAAACTCGATTACTAACTAGGATTGTGAAATAATTACAAACGTTACATCTATTCATATTTTGTCACAAATGGTAAAGGGAGACAGCAAACTTAAGTGGATTATAACTAAAGCAATATCGATTTCCAAATCTAGTAGACTAGTTATTGAAACAAAAGCATAAGGTACAACTAAAGTAATTTCAAGTTCAGGACTGGTATGCTAAATTGGGTGCAATAAAATAAAACGGGCATCTAATCTATCGGTTGTGTTAGTAAATTTACAAAATAAGGAGAGGACAGCAGCACTTGTATTAGGAAGTCACCAGGCAATCACCTGAAATGTCAAACTAGGCCACATCAAAATCGCCACATCATCTATATCCGTCCCTTTACCCAAAGTAAAATATGGGGCATACAGCCATTTATTTTTTCTTCTTCCCCTGCAACAATACCATAGAGTCAGCTTCTGGAAAATCGCAATGACTTCAGCCTAATTAAGATGATGAAATATAAAACGCATGAAATAGAAAGAAATATACCGAGCTTAAATAGTCATCCATGGTTAACTGCTTCCGCTTCTTCAAAGAGGGACTCTCGGTCTGTCTAGGCATGGAACGCTTCGACGGGGTCATGCTCTGCAACGTTCGTCAAACTTGGTTACAACAGTTGAGATAAACGTAAGTTATGTATAACTCGAATAAGTTCAAAATATAAACCTTGGCCGCGAGTTTCTTCTCTTTACGAGCTTGCCTCTCCCTCTCATCATACTCTTGATTTTCCTTCTCTACCAGCCGAATGAGGGTGTCACACCTCCTTGTAAGTTCCTGTGTTGTGCGAGACTTGACAAACCAATCAAAACGAAATAAGGGAGACATACGAAAAGCTGCCTTCAACTCATCCCAATTACCATAGCCAAGTTTGTGAATCATGCATATCTGAAAATTTAATGTAGCGTCAGATAACGCAATATTATGTTAGGAGAATACCAGATTAAATAAGGATATCACCAAAAAAACGAAAGAAACAAATTTGGGGGAGAAAGCAAAAAAACATAGTACCATGAATCGATCACATTCTTCGTTGTATAACTTCCCTTTGTTCTGTCCATATTGTATCTTCAATTCTAGCCAAGGATTCTTATAGCGGTCCAACTTCTTCCCAATAGCTTTCATGATTTCATCTTTCCGAGATATTCTCGCCTCCCCTCTTTCGATGTTTTTAATAATTCTATCATAATCTGCATACAACAGGTAAATAACACATCAGACAGACCCTTGACATTTTAATGGGGAAAACTAAATTCAAGCCTCATTTGGCAAATTAACACATCAGACACTTGATATTTTAGTGGGAAACCGTACAGCCCACATTACAAACCCGTAGCCATTCAGAAATAAACTTCAGTGTAACTTTCACTTATAATTCCCACTAGATTCTGCTGAGTACTTTTTAGCTTTTATAATGTTCTATAATAGATTACACTGTCGTATTGGATAAACTCACCATTTAACTCCTTGTATCTTTCTTTGAAGACTTTTGCATATCTTTCGACCTCCTCCTGAGTTTTTCCTTCCATCTCAGAAGCAATACTTTTTATATCATTTCGGCCATACTTCTCACAGGCCCTAATGAAAGCATTAAAATCCTTCCGGCTCCATGATGAAAATCCCTTTGTTCACAGAATACCAAAATCAAAATATATATATATATATATATATATATATATAAATAAATAGAATTGTATCAATCCTAGTTTATAAATTATAAAGCAAATTTCCTCACCTCTTCGAGCAACTGTTCCTTCTCTTCTAATTCTTCAGCAGTTAATGGATCTCCAACCTCTAAAAATTTAACATGCATGGCATCATTGAAGTGATAAGGGTTAAATTGCGTTTACATCCTAGGGATTCTTAAATTATATTCTCCCCTCTAGATTTAAAAATTACAATTAAACTTTTCCCATGGACGCCATACAAATTTAATGTAAACAACCATTTTATTTTAGGGTGATAAACAATTACACATGAGCCTCCTAGAAACATATTTCATCTATCTTTTTGATACTATTATAAACTAATTTTGCACACCATGTTATCTATTAAGATTTTAAGACAAAAACATGTTCTAAACATACCAAAAAGAAACTGCAGCTTCACCCAAAACCTTTAATCTACTGAAATTCCAAAATTGATATTAAAAGTTCAGCAATAGTTCCTATCGATAAAACCTATGAATCAGAGTGCTAGCATCGTAATGCTTCTGTTAATGTTGAATGACACAGAAACAGAATTCTCTCCACAAATAATTTTCAGTTCACAAATGCTACAAATTTGAATTCTCCTTTCCCAAAAATCATTCTCAATTACTTTCATTCCCGTTTTCTTCCAAGTAAATACTCTTGTTACCCTCTGTCCTGAGACAGAATGTAATGTACCTACCTAATTACTTATACACAGATCATAATAAGGGAGGAGACAACATTCTGTTCAGTAATTCCATACCTTCTGGTTCATCAACATCTATGGAGTCTTTCAACTGATTCTTCTGATGTGTTTGCTGAATTTTTTTAAGCAATATAAGCACCAGTTATGCACAAGTTGAATGAGCTAAACCTAAAATTGTTTAATCAGTAAGGTTAGGTTACACACCATGAGGTAGCGAACTTCCTTTTCATACAGCTCACTAAGCCTTTGTGTGTTGAAAAACTGGAAATCATGCCTGAAGGAAACAGAATTGAGCCAGTTCAAATAAATGCACTATGTCTAAAGAATATAGGAAAGGCTTTTGTGAGAAGCTTACAATTGAGGCATCCTAGGAATGCGTGGCTCTTTAGGTTTAGTTGGAGCACCTTGACGCATTGTTTGCTTGAAATAGTCGGACTCTGAATAACTAAAGTCATACCCCCCAGATAAATACAATTATAAATCAGAGTGACAACAAAAATTCTATAACTAAATATACAGAATGAAGAGCAATACTTACTTGCGTTTCCGTTCTCTTCTTGGTGGCTCCACCCAGTTTTCACTCACAATTTTTTTAAAATCAAATTTGTTTTCATCCTTCATTTAAAGAAAAAAGTACATCCAGAGGTTGGTTAAAAATACACAAGAGAAAGGCAAGCGATGCAAAAGACATGGTTCATATTGAGCAAAGATAAAATGTCAACTTACCTTCTCATCATCAAAATCATACAACTCAGCAGCTACAAAATGAAAATATAAACATTAATAACTTCAAACTTCATAAAGTTTAAAAAGAGACATTAAATGGCTAAACAGGAGTCAAAAAGAACTTTCGTGTGTATGCACATTCTAATAACAAAGAAGCCTCACTAAAAGAAAAGAGTGTATACAAATTGACTTGTAGCTTTTATGTATCTACAACAAAAAAACTAACATACAAAACAAGGAAGGAACATGTTTCATTAGTTAACTATTTCATCACAAGGATAACATTTCAAAGGGATGAACCACACAATGAAAATGCCGCAAAGCATTTATTTTCTTGCCTAAATGATGGGTACAAAGGTGCAGAACAAAGCATTAAACCTATGGGCAAACAGGAATTAAAAAGATATATATCTTAAACATTATCAATCTTAAATTTGATGGGTACAAAGGTTACATACTGTCATCCATCTTAAATTTGATAGCATCTTCTGTAAATTTTTTCATCTTAGCATCAAGCTCAGCTGTTGCTTCCTCTCCTTTCGCAATAATTCTGTCAATATCTTCATCTGTAATAGTACTGTCCTTGGAACTAAAAACCATTTCAGCACCAAATTTAACCATTTGAAGCAACTCATCTTTATTTACAGCTGCACACATAAACAGATTGTACCACATTATATAATCCATAAATCTTGGAACAAAATAAAACAATTCTAGAAAACCCTTACTTTTCTGCTCAGCTAATCGGCCTTGCTGAATCACCAGAGCATCAAGTGCAAGCTTTTTGTAAGCTCTTTCAATGACTTTTTCCTCTATTGTATACTGCATGCAATTCCCATGATATAAGAATGAGAAATTGATAGATAGATAGATAGATAGATAGTAAAAACCATGAAGCACTTTAAAACTAAAATGGCTGTTATACCAGAGCGCCAAACACATTTTGAATATCTTCAATAATTTCTAGGCGACATATTTTTATAATTAGTTTCTGCCAATACAAGATTACACAAGGATTGCTAGTATTTTATTGTATCTAGAATTGCTTAGTTATGAAACATGGTGTCTTTATTCTAATTTAGCATTTCTAATTTATGCTGAAATATATTAATTTTATCCCTTGAAGAAGTGACATAAGAGCAAGAAAGTAACATTTTTTAGAAGCCAAGTGACATCTTGTTTCTGTATCTAGTGTTAGTATCAGTGATTTCAAGATAAAAATTTAACTATTGATAAACAGGATAATAAAGTAAAAAATTGAAAACCTCAGTGCAAAATCGGAAAACTTGAACTTCTTTCTTTTGGCCAATCCTATGAGCACGATCCTGAGCTTGCAGATCAACTTGTGGGTTCCTGTTATAAAACCACCAATTCTCAATAAACATTTAGTCTTGAACTAATGGTACCAATCCAAATGAAAAGGCTGCTGCTGACACAATTAATTAGAATACTCACCAGTCACTGTCATAAAGAATGACAACATCAGCAGTAGCAAGATTAATGCCAAGGCCTCCTGCCCGAGTAGACAACAAGAAAACAAATTTTTCACTTCCTGGTTTGTTGAAGTTCTCAATGGAAGCATCCCGATCCTCTCCACCAGTATTACCATCTATGCGACAATATTGGTATCCTCGAAAAATAAGATAATCTTCAAGTATGTCTAGCAGCCTAGTCATCTGGAGAAAATGGAACAAATACACCAGGTTGAATGAAGTAACAGTCATAGCAAGAAGTTGCAACAATCTTTTTCTTACAAAGAACTGACCTGTGAAAATATAAGGACCCTAGAATCACGCTCTTTTAGTTTAGGAAGTAACTTATCCAGAAGAACCATTTTACCTGCCAATAAAATATTACTTGTAAAGAAAAGTGACATTATCTCAGATCTAATAGATCAGCCAGAAAGGGCTTTAAAGTACTCTTAATGCAAACAATGCTTACCAGCATTTGTAATGAGATGGTCTCCAGTTGTAAAGGGAGGACCAGGTTCAGCACCTTGAAAGAGATACGGGTGATTACAACATTTTCGTAGTTGCATCGCAATATTTAGGAGACGTTTCCGTTCTCCACCTGAATTAACAACCTCCAGATCCTTCTGCAGTAATGCCTTATAATACTGTTTCTGCATTTGTGACATGCCTACCTTGAGAATGGTTTCTTTTTTTGGTGGCAGCCCTTTTTCAACATCTGACTTCAACCTTCGAAGGAGAAATGGACGGAGGACCTTAATTATACACAGAAAATAACACATCATTATTATTTACCATGCTATAACAATAGCCCCTTAAAGATAGAAGATTAAAGGCTTACCTTGTGTAGTTGTTGAACAACTTCTTGTTCGTCATTTTCACCAGAGATTTGAAACCATTCATCAAAAGTTTCAGCAGAACTAAATATTTCAGGTAAAAGAAAGTTGAGAAGAGCCCAGAGTTCATGAAGATTATTCTGCCACATCAAAAGAAATGAACCGCATTAATTACTCAAGTAAATTCACATCATTAACTGCAACCAGTGAAAGAGAATTAGGATTCAGATTTCAAAATAACCCAGACCTCAAAACTAATTTTTAAAAGATATAAAGGATCTGTTTGGTCAAACTTCTTCAAAAGGACTTCTAAAATAAATAAAAAATGAAATGAATCTTCCCTTAACTAAAATTTACTTATGCACACATTTTATTGAAAAAAAGAATTTAGAGCGTATGAGAGAGTTTCCAAAAATTAACTTACACATAAGCTAATTTTAGCTGATGAATTACTTCATGTTTTCTTTCTTTTTTTTTCTCATGTAAATCCTTTTGGAAAAGTTTATCCAACGAAGGCCAGTGTGTGGGTTGAAAGACAAAGCATTAAAATAACACAAAATAGGAATAAAAAGTCTACCAATTTAACTAAGTTATAATTTACTCAACTCTTCTATTTACACAACCATAGTATGAACATAGATCAAAAAAATACAAATGCACATGAGGTACACAACCTTTCTTTTCAAAATTTGCCAATAGACCAAATACTAAGCAGCAGTAGATACAATTTTTGCATATTCTTACAAAAAATATTGTTTCACAAAATAAGGGTCTGATATCTAAAAAAAGGAAGAAGAAATAACAAAAATATATATTGGGAGAAAATTCAGTTCTTTCCATCCAACCAAAAATATTGAAGTAAATAAAAGACTGACAAATCAGAAACTAAACAACTCAACCCACCATCTATTAGAAAACAGATAGAAAAATCTTTCATTTGAGGACTTGTTAGCCTCATACGTACGAGATAGTACTTAATTCAATCGTATGAAAGAATTGGTATCATGACATTTCTATTCTAAGAGATCAATACGTTAAATACAAAATGCTATAACAATAATAAAGATAACAAAAAAGTGTATCACATTCCTTTAGCATTGGCAACATGGCTCAAACGACGTTATACTGTCATAAATTATGCTAGACTGTTCTTAATGGCTATGCTTCTAGTTTTTTTTTCCAGTCTATCTCTTCCTACAGTGATTAGGCTATCCTCCATCTGATCTACTTTCCTTAATAGGGCTCCTGCAGATCTTTTCCACACATGTTGAATCAACCCAAGGCAATTTTGAACAATCTTTTCTACCAAAGGGTGCTGTTCCAGCTGTTATCTCTAAAGCATTCATTCCTAATCCTATCTAACCTAGAATATCTACTCATCCAACATTATTTTCATCTACCTGTAATGGTGTGCCAGTAATGAGGAGACGATAGTTTGTGTTGTATAGCCTCATTGTTTTTGACAGGAGAGAGTTCTCGTTCTTGATTCGATGTGCCTCATCAATAATAATGTAGCGCCAACTAAATCGCCGTAAAGCAGACTTCTCCTTGATTACCATTTCAAAACTTGTAACACACACATCAAACTTACCAGCAACGAGTAACTCTTCTCTTATGTGCTTCTGCAATTATTTAAACCATTAAACAGAAGTGTCAGAAGCAAACATTGACCGTAATTTTAAGCAGATAATTTGGTCCAGCAAAGCTAGTCTCACCCTTTCATCAGGGTTGCCAAGGAACTTTATAGCACGTAAAACAGGACAGAAGCGACGAATTTCATTCATCCAATTTCCAAGAGTAGATTTTGGAGCAACTACCATATGAGGGCCTTTTATTCCTCTGAACTCATGTAAGTAGCCTAACAAAGATATAGTTTGCAAGGTTTTTCCAAGCCCCTGCAAACAATATATTTATTTATATTTCATCATAGCTTTTAATAAATCTATTCATTTCATCAAAGTACACATCACAAGGCAGTCATTTAAATGAGATTTATCTGAGACAAGCATCTGCCACCTACCATTTCATCTGCTAGAATTCCATTTATGCCATTCTCATACAATCGTATCAGCCAGTTTAGCCCAGCAAGTTGGTAATCCCTCATCTTCCCTTGGATACCTGTTGAACAAACAAGCCATGTCAAATTCAAGTGAACAAAAACTTCAAGAACATTAGATATGAATACAAAAAATCAACAAGCTACATAAACAAAACCCAAAATGTAAAAATCAGGGGCAGTACATCATCATACTAGATAGACATACACAAGAATCTAATTAAATGGAAGAAAAAACACAAAAGTTTAAAAAAAAATAGTTTGTATGTAAGCTGTGTTAGATTTAGAACATATAAAAACCAGCTAACCAGAAACTAAGCCTTCAACAACTAGCAAAAAAGAACGGGCATAATTTCTTTTGCCAACCAATGCATCCTATTTATGACAGAAAGCTGGAATCCAATGTTCTTCCCACTAGATTAGAATGATGTGCCCATGCAAGTAGGCAGGTCAAGTAAAGAATGCTTACATGAAGGTTGAGACACCAGCCGGGTGTTGGATAGACCATCTTCTTCCCCTTTCAGGTATTCTTCATCTTCCTCTTCTTCGGTGACCTTTGATGCATGGCGACCCCTAAAATAGACAGTGATTTAATGTAGTGTAAGTTAATTTAAATGCATAAAGTCAGCATCAGATAAACCACAATTCACAACTACTTATTGTTTGTCCACCTGTGATTATTTGCTGTCACTTAGTAACATTTTTCAAAATTTAAAAACATTTCAAGGCATAAAATACAATTCCTCAATTAAATTACAACATATTCAGGACAGCAGAAAATACCTTCCTTTTGCTTTCTTTTGAGAAGATTGATCACCCTTAGCAAAATGGGCAAACAGTTCAGTTTGCTGGAGGAGAAACTTCAATCGGCCTTTTCCTTTATTATTCTGCATCAAACATGACAGTATATGACAATAGTTTACTTAAAAACAAGTTAACATAAAAAATTAAAATAAATAACATCCCCGGTAGTTTACAGTGAACAATCAATACAAACCATATCAGCATCAATGGTAGAGTTTTGAGCGTCCAATATCTCCTGAACCTTCTGTTTCTTCAACTGTTGCATTTCTTTCAACCTGGCCTTCTCACGCTTGCCAACTTCAGGATCAACAGTACTCTCATCCTAAAACCACCAAACAGTAAAAAAGCACTTCAAGGGACAGACACTTCGTGAAAGAGACAAAATCCCCACAGCAAACAAAAACAACAAAATGCAGCTCAGGAAGCGAAATCCAAACTAGTAGCAAACGGATAAGATACGAAAAAGCCAATGAATAAACCTAGTCTAGAAAAAAAGACGAAAATGCAGAACAAAAGACGAAATCAGAGAACCCCAGAGATGAAAATGCAGAGAAGAGGATTAAGAATTACCTGCTTATTGTCTTCGTCGTCATCGACGGCTTCGTCAGGGGAATTATCATCCTCGTCCTCGTCAGAGCTAGCGGATTGCGCCACAGCTTCAAGCTCCTCATCATCATCTTCGATCTGGTGGTTTTCAGCGGCGGCGACGTCCTCCTCCTCTTCATCGGAGGTTGAGTTGTTAGAAACCTGAGCCTTGGACGGCCTCCCCATTGGTACTTTTTTTAGATCAAGGGTTTCGGGAGGAGTGTTATGAGAAGAGAGAGAAAACGAGCGCGAGCCAATACTTATTTTAAAGCGCAATGAGAAAAATTATGGGTTGGGTGATCAAGGTTATTGTGACCGTCAGATTTCAATAGTGGGATCTGCGGCTCCAAGAAAGTGGAAGCCAACCGAATATTTCGCGCCAATAATGGGATCCCGGAAACGTAATTTTCCCGCTTGCACTCATGTACTTGGGCTGGTTTGATGGGCCACACCTTTTTTTCTTTCTGGGCTTTTCTCAGCCCAACTTAAAAACTATATTCTGATTTTCTTCTGTTCAGAATTGTCTGTTGATATAACTTACACATTAAATTATATTTTCCTTTTTTATTTTTATATGTGATATGATTTTTTTTACTTTTTCCCTAGTTTAGTTCTCCTACTTCTAAAAACCCATGACTTTCTTTCAATTTTTAGTTTTATATATGCTTTCTTTTGTATATTTTAATTATGTTGTTTTTTATGATAAGTTAAAAGAATAAGTTAGGTTTATGGTTTAATTGTTTCATAATAACAGAAATAATATATGTAAAATAGAAAATGTTTATACTTGTATATTTTTTACAATATAAATGCTAAAATCACATAAAAATGTATTTTTTATAATATTAGAGTTTAAAACATACTTTACAATTATCTGAATTTTATATTTTACTTCCAAATGTTGCCGACTCTCAATATTCTAGGCTTATTTACTTAACAAGACAATTTTTTTGGCCAAACTCATCAATTTATTATTAGGGACAAATAAAAGAAAAACACTTTCCTTTACATGAATATATTTTTTTATGGTAATAAATATGTTATTCTTCTAACGTGCCTGTGTTGTTCATCATATAAGTATGGGTAGTTTTAAGATTTGTGAGGATAAATTAACTGATGAAGAACCATAAAAAAATAACGTACAAAATTGATTTAAACTGGTAATACCAGAAGTTAAGTTTTTTATTTTTTAATTTAATTGAAAATATTTTTAAAGTAAAAAATATGTTTGATAGAATTTACAAATTGACATCAACTATATATTACTTTTAATAACATATATAATTTAGTTGTTTATATAGATTTACATTTTTTATATCTTACTTTTGTATAATTTTATATTTATGTTAATCTATCGTGTATAAGTAAACTTGTTATTGTAATGGATATTATTATATTTTATTAATTTAACATAATTATAATTGTATATGTAATTTAAAGTTTTATATTTACTTTTATTGTTAAAATTTTACTATGATATCATTTTAATTCAACTTTTGGTGGCATAAAATTATGATATTATATTTGTTTAAAATTTGAAAATATTTCATACTATCTAACTAATTAAAATCAGTACTCTAGTATTTAGCATTTACAACCAGATTATCAATATTATTCACTCATTAATTTGCTTTCTTAACAATAAAGAATAGTAGTGTTGTAAGTAGATTTTTTTTATGTAATAATTATTTAAAAAATTAAGTTATGCAGTGAATGCAAGCTCAGATGGTATAACAATGTAGGAAATAGTAACTCTTGTGAAGTTTATTGTATTGTAATAGTATAATGTTGGGAGAGGACATAGGAAAGAAAAATTCAATATAAGAAGAACACAAAATGAACAAAAGCTAATCACCATAGACATGAACACTGGGCACCATATCCAAGCTATTTCCAACTTAATCATCAGTTTTAGAAAATGACTAATAAGAACCAGAAACACCCTGCACTTGCAATGCAACCAGAATAATTCATTCTTGTGATGTAACTCTCATTCCATTTCATCCTTTTGTGGTTGTCTCATGTGTCTGCAACACAAACATATTTCGATCAAATTCACATTTGGGACATTCCAACTCTTGTTAAGTAGCCCCACATACCTGTTAAAAAATTCAAATCGTTCTGTTCATTTAGGAGGTTGTAGTTGAAACATTTTCAACTTCAGTTTCTTTCTGAGTGACCAAATTCTTCTCCTCCTCTTTTGTTTCTTTAACCTCTTCTTCCTTAACCAATGTCTCTTCTTTTGTGTCTTTGTTTTGTTCTTCCTTCACCAAAGTCTCTCCCTTGACATCCTCTGTCAGGCACAATTGTAAACAAATTAAATTTAAGGGAAAAAAAACATCCAAGGGGTTATTATGCATGATCAAAATCCACAAACTTCTGAATAAACAGAAGAAAGATAAATTATAAAATTAATCCAAGTAAAATAAAATATTTAAGAGCTTTCATATTCAAGAGTCATCCTTTAACCTTTCTCATTTCCATCTCCCTTTTGTTCCGTTGGTTGTTGTTCCTCTTCTGCAACAGCAACGGGAAGTTCCTCTTCTGCAACAGCAACGGGAAGTTCCTCTTCTGCAACAGCAACAGGAACAACATCCTTCACTTCATGTTCTTCCTTGTCCTTCACAGACTCTTTGGGTTCTTCAGCAACAACAGTTTCCTGTGTTTTCTCCTCAGCTTCGTGGCTCTTCTCCAATGGCTTTTCTTCTTTCACCTTTTCTATCTCAGAATCTTTATTAGACTCATCAACATCCTTATCTTTGACATTTTCTTTGTTCTTCTCTTCCACTTCCAAATTTACATTGTCAATGTTAACATCATTGGTTTTGTCCACTGATTGTACATCAGTTTCCTTGGAACTGACACTAGATTTCTTGTGCTGGAGGAGGGTGCTGTTGGCAACAACACCGAGTTTAGATTTTCCACAACCCATTTTTTTGTATGATTAATTGGTTGTGGAAAGAAAACTCGAATAGAGAGAGGAAAAGAGAGAAGATGGATGTGAAGAATGAATCTGTATCGAGTTATTATTATAAGGAGATGATCTTTATGTTGGTTATGATTTAGCGGTGGAGCAATGGCCTGCATGGATGAATAGATGTGAATAGAAGCTAAACCGTTTTTCTCGGTGTCTTTGTATAGACAACTTTAGTTGTTATCATCGAAAAAAGCTGAACAATTGTGAAAATGACAATTGTTTTGGACCAATGCCATTGATGTTTTTAATAATTAATATAATGATAATAACTAGGGAACACTCAACCCTAGCAACAATTCCAATGTTCTTTTCCTGGGTTACATTCCACTAGATGCATGCATGCATGGATTTCAATGTTTCTTAGTAGTAATTCTTATCACTCTTTTAAGCCATGGTTGAAAGAGTATTTTTTTATTTATAAATTTATAATTAACCTAGCCTTAAGACCCATTTTGCATCCATCAAATTATATTAAGTGTTCAAATTAATCATTTTAGTATGACGTTAATCTATAATAAAATTCAATAAAAAAATTATCTGGAAAAAAAAACATTATTCCATTTTTTCCTTTATTTTCTTTTAGTGTTACACCTTCAAAATATATAAAAACAAAAAATATCGCATATCGTCAAATTGAAAAGTTGAACAATTCAACGTCTTTGGAAATTGTGATATGTTTTTTAGAAGTTGAAACATTTTATAAAGGACAAAAATCGCATGCACTCTTTAAAACATAAACACTTATCCAATATCATAAATCATATCATTCAATAATATAT
>Ga0123341_1004027_pt1 | contig 12780 bp, 7 predicted proteins | sample Turbeapinknodule_FD_89959 | JGI IMG/M metagenome (GOLD analysis project Ga0123341, IMG submission 89959) | Root nodule microbial communities of legume samples collected from Mexico - Turtle bean Mexico pink nodule | ecosystem: Host-associated > Plants > Roots > Nodule | place: Mexico: Nepantla... | reverse complement strand
GAATATATTAAAGACATTAATTAAAATGACTCAGTTGTGTTTCAAAACAAAAAATTTGGACGAAAATGTTGTATTTTGAAAATTGACTTTGTAACCTGTTCATTTTTAATTTAAAGTATATTTTATATACAATTTTATTTTAACTATAACTTTTATATTTTTTTTAGAATAAAATAATTTTTTTTATTTTTATATGCTAATTAATTCACTTTTTACTATTTGAATCTGTTTGTATAAAAGATCATTTATTTTAATTTCTTATGAAAAATTATGCTTCTAAACGCAATCTTTGATTTGAAAGGAAGAATTTTCCTAGGAAACTTTCTCAGGAGTTGAATATAAAGGTAAGAGTAGGTAAAGGATTTGAAAGAAGATAGTGATTTTTAAGGACATGGAAAGTTAGCAAAACTTCCAAACTCTTTAATTTTAAATAGTTTTTTTTAAAATTTTCAAGGATTAATTATATATTTTACCACTTACTTATTATCATTTCACAATTTTTATCGTTTATTTTTTTTATAAATTTTATTACCATACATACTTTTGAATTTTATTAATGGATCAATATGCTAATTTTTAGTAGTTATTTCTTAATTTACTAATCAATGGTTGAACAAGTGCAAAGACTTTTCAGTGTTTTGTTATAAGACAAGTATAAGAAACAAAAAGCTTAAGACCAAGACCATATCAAACAACTATAAAAGTGTTGTTTGATGAATCCAACAAGTTCATAGGTTGTTTTGTTTGAGAGCCACAATGGCTTCTTTAACTTTTCTTCATTCCTATTTTCTTCTGCTAATTATTCTCCTTCTTCTCTCATCTTTGTTCAGTGCTACATCTTCAAACTGTGGTGATTCTAGCATGCACTTAAACTTCTCTCTAAAAAGCAATGATTCAGTTCCATGGAATTCACCTTCTGGCCATTTCGCCTTTGGTTTTCAAACAGTTCTATACGACAACAATGAGTTCATGTCTGTGCTTGCAGTTTGGTTTGCCAAGGACCCGAATGAAACCATGGTGTGGTATGCAAAACCAAGAAACAAATTTCATCTTTTTCCATATGGGTCAACAATGAATCTCACAGACAAAGGAATTGTGGTGTATGATCCAAAGGGCCATGAAGTGTTGTGGCACCGTCCAGAAAACAACACTGTTTCTTTGGTATCGTGTGCTTCTGTGCTAGACGATGGAAGTTTTGAGCTTGTGGATGAGAGTGGGAAGAAGGTTTGGGAGAGCTTTGAGGAGCCAACAGATACTATTTTGCCTGGTCAGAATTTGTCTAGGCCTAGAGCATTCAGAGCACGCCAATCTGAGACGAGTTTTGATGATGGGAGTTTTCAACTCAGTTGGCAGATGGATGGCAATTTGGTTCTTTACTTTCTTCCAAAATCAAGCACAGATGATGATGATGAAAGCTCTCAGTCTGCAATACAAGAGGCTTATTGGTCCACTGGAACTCACAAAACTGGATCACAGCTTTTCTTCGATGAGTCTGGACACATGTACATAAAGAATGACACAGGCTCAGTGATCAGTGAAATCACATATGGTGGATCTGATGAGTTCTTTTACATGGCTAGAATTGACCCTGATGGGGTTTTCAGACTCTATCGGCACCCAAAAGGTGAGTAACTATGAAACACTATGTAACACGGAGATACATATAATTTTTATGTGCATAAGTATGTTTCAGTTTTTTTTTTTTGTATTATAAAGATATTTTTCATGGGTGATTTAAAATGATTTGTTTCTTATTTTTATAAATTTAACAAATATTTTTTGAATTGGACACTTTACCGATACATGTCCTATGATTGTGGTGTCCGACACAGACACACTATTTAAGAGACGTGTCCGGGCTTCATTGATGGAACATTGGCATTTTCATTTGTTTCATGTATATGTGTTTGATATGTGTTTGATATTATTTTATACTTTGCTGGTATGTTCATAGTGAAGGAACCAAAACTTCTAAAAGAAGTTAAGAAAAATCAATAGAATTATGTTTGAGATAAAAGTTACAGAACCATGTTATTATAATGTTTTACAAATATGTTCTTCATTTGAATTTCTATAATTATAGTCATATATTTGTGAAGCTTTTCTGAATTTGTACACCTATATTCGTTGTACTTGCACTGATTATATGAGAGAGTGCTTCCAGAACCTGTCTTCACTTCGTCTTTCTGGTTCCTTCTTTTCTCCGTTCGTCCCTCTTCTCTTGGTCATTCGTGTCTTGGAATTACTTTTCGGTCTCTCAATCTGTGGTGTGGTACCTGCAGGAACACTCAGAAGCTTAAGTCAGTGTTTGTGTTAATTATTCTCTAGAAAAACTAAAAAACTGAACTAAAGATTCTATCTATTTATATTACTTGCTAATGGGTCTATTGGGTCTGTCATATCATTTTAGTCTTTCAGTTTATCTCTTATTAACTGATTTTTATCCTTAATTGACTTTATTTCTCTTTCATATGTGTCCCTTATTAACATTGACACTTGTGTATCTTTCCACTTAATATTTCCACCTCATCCTCGTCTTCTTTCGGCCTCTTGCATACTTTCGACTTGACCGATTCAAACATATATAGGTGATCACACAACTGTTGCTAATAGCTGCAGTTCAAGGTGGTGGAGTGTGGAGGAAAAGCATCCAGAAGATATTTGCCTTTCCTTCACGAAGCAAACAGGGAATGTTATCTGCGGTTTTAACAGCTATTGTGTTACCATCGAGGACAAGACTAATTGTGAGTGCCCAGATCATTATTCTCCTTTCGAACATGACAAACTTACAGGTTGTAGACCAGATTTTCCACTGCCTAGTTGCAACAAAGAAGGGTGGGAGCAGAATAAGGATCTTGTAGATTTCAAAGAGTATAGGAATTTGGATTGGCCTCTCTCAGATTATGACAGGTTGCTTGGAACAGGAATGAACAAGGATATGTGTAGACAAAAGTGCCTTGAAGATTGCTTTTGTGCTGTGGCCATATATGGTGAGGAAAGCTGTTGGAAGAAGAAGTATCCTTTGAGCAATGGAAGAATGCACCATAATGTGACTAGAATAGCTCTTATGAAGGTGCCTAAAACAGATTTAAACAATGGTGGAAAAGAACAAAATACACTTGTGCTTGTTGTATCAATACTCCTTGGAAGCTCAGTGTTGATTAATGTTTTTCTACTTGTTGCTTTGTTTGCTGCTTTTTTCATTTTCTACCACAAGAGGCTTTTGAATGGTCCAAACTTGTCAGTTGGAACAGTGAGCCACTTCACATACAAGGAGCTTGAAGAAGCAACCACGGGGTTCAAACAAGTGTTGGGTCGAGGTGCTTTTGGAACAGTCTACAAAGGGGTGTTGGCATCAAACACAAGCAGGTATGTTGCTGTGAAGAGGCTAGACAAGGTTATGCAAGAAGGTGAGAAAGAGTTCAAAACAGAAGTGAGTGTGATTGGACAAACCCACCACAGAAACTTGGTTCGTCTGTTTGGCTATTGTGATGAAGGGGAGCATCGTCTACTGGTGTATGAGTACATGAGCAATGGTTCATTGGCTGGTTTTCTCTTTGGGATCTCAAGGCCTCATTGGAACCAAAGAGTGCAAATTGCTTTGGGGATTGCAAGAGGGCTCACATATTTGCATGAAGAATGCAACACTCAGATAATCCACTGTGACATAAAGCCTCAGAACATACTCCTAGACGACTTGTTCACTCCTAGGATTGCTGATTTTGGGTTGGCAAAGTTGTTGTTGGCTGAGCAAACCAATGCTGCTAGAACTGGTTTGAGAGGGACAATTGGTTACTTTGCACCTGAATGGTTTAGAAAAGCTTCAATCACAACCAAAGTAGATGTTTATAGCTTTGGAGTGGTGCTGTTGGAGATCTTGTGTTGCAAGTCAAGTGTTGCCTTTGCACTTGAAAGTGAAGAAGAGGCACTCATAGATTGGGCTTATCGTTGTTATAGCCATGGAAAGGTGGCTAAATTGGTGGAAAATGATGAGGAGGCAAAAAGTGATATAAAGAGGGTGGAGAATCATGTGATGGTAGCAATTTGGTGCATTCAAGAGGATCCTTCACTCAGACCCTCCATGAAAAAGATTACACAAATGCTTGAGGGTGTTACAATAGTTTCTGTGCCACCTTGCCCTTCTATCTTCACTTCATCACCCTTCTAAAGTTCTTGGTTGTATTTAGTTTATAAGTTTTCTTAACTTCTACTAATTTATTTCATAATGTACTATTTCATCTAATTGAACATGAAATGCACCATATTTTTGTATTACATGGAGAAATATGTTTCTAGTGACTTGTAATGATTTCTTTTAATTTCTTAAGATATGTTTGGTTAACTTCTTTCATTCATCCATCTTATGTAAGTTTTAAAAGTTTGAATTGACGCTAAACGTTGTAGTTATGAAAATGTTACTTTAACAACGATAAAATTTTGGAATCATAATTCAGGGTTTAAGATTCATAATCAATGCTGATAAAAAAAATAAAATTCATAATCAATATTCAAGGTTCATATACAAGGATTAAGAGTTAGGATTTAGGATTTAAGTAAAAATCAATTTACAATTATGATTTATGATTTCAACAAAATATGTTATCTCTTTTCAATTGTAATTTAGTGTAGGATTTTGCACTATTCCACATAAATGTTTGTAGTTGATGTTGTGATCTATTGAAAGTGAAAGTAGATGAATATAATGAAACAAAGATCAAGAGGGGTTAAGATTATATGCTACATGGGGTTGACTACAAAATTTAGATAGAGACATTTTTCAGTGTGTTTTGAAGCATTTCAACTAATGTCAAAAGATTTTATTTTTAATTTTGGAATGTGTTTACCTGGCAAAATCCATGTTTGGACCACATTGACATGTTTTGTCTCATAAAGAAACGAAAAAGGGGCCAAAGGGGGATGAACCCTAAGCTTCTGATAATTTCACAAACATGTGGTAGGCCACTTTAAACTTCACAATAATTAAATTTACCATTTCCTCTTTAAATGTGCTGAAATAATATCATTTACTTTAATTACCTTATTTAAGATAAAATTCATTTTAGAATTGGATGTATTCATTCTTAAAAAAAGATATATTTCATAAATTAAGATAATCAAATATTTATAAATTATAATTGGTCTTTTGGATATACATATATAAATAAAAAAATATAAATAATTTGAAACTCTTGTTTTTCTTCCTACTTTGAGTTAATTAATATATCATTCTAAAATTTATTTTTAATCATAACATTAAATTATCAAATATCCTGATGTTAAGTTATAAAGTAGTTAACACTTAATTAACCTATTATTAATAATTTTTTTAAATAGTAGATATTTGAAAATAATAATAATATATGATTATTGTGTTGCATTGGAGTGAGAGGGTATTTTGTAATTTTGCGTAGTGTGACGGTGGCTGAGAGTGTCCGAGTCGGAGTCCGAGTCGACCCGCCGCGATCTCAAACACTCATTCATTTTCTCCGACTCACAAACCCAACCTTTTTCTGTTTTTGTTGCCTTCTTCTCTTCCAATCTCAATCGCTCCACCGAATTGCTCCGATCTGCAAGCTGGCTATGGACTACGAACCCTACGACAGTAGCGGTAATCTCTTTCTCTCTCTCTCTCTTTGCTCTCTCTTCTCTTTTTAGGGTTAGGGTTAGGGTTTCTCTTTTTCTCTTCTTCTTCAATCTCCGTTAGTTTTTTTTTTCTTTCCGTTTTTTTTTTCCGAATCGGAGCTCCTACGGACAAAATAACTCGAGTTTCGGAGCCGCAACGAGTTATGGTATCGATTCGTTTGACGATTTTTGTTTCTGTTTGGTTTTCCTTGATTAATCGCTACTGGGATACGGTCTTGCTTTTGGTTCTTGCTCGTTTACTCGTGTGACCTAATTTTGGGGGGAGGGTGGGGTTTAATTGAGAAACGAAAAGATACTGTCTGTGCTTCGAGTCAAGATCTTCGTGGGCTTCTCTTTGAATGGGTTATGTTCTTGTGAGTGGTTTACTGTGATATTGACCAACGTTGAATTTAAGTTTGGGGGTTATGTGCTATGTTAACGAGGTTCTTAATGGGCCAAACGAGTGCTGGCATTCGTGTTTTCGAATTTGGGATGATTTGTACATGGTGGGAAGTTGGTGGATTCTTTGTAGTCTGTAATTGGTCTCACCCAAGCAAAGCAACAGCGTCTGGTTGGTTTTTTTATGTGCTGGTTGTGTCTTGTGCTGTGTGGTTGGGGTTACTGCTGCGAGTTCTTACGCAGAGAGAAGTGGTGGTTGCATTGCAGTGTGTTTCCTGTGGATGGGTTTAACTTTCTGAAAGTGCTGACGAATATGGGCGTGTTGATATTTGATTCCTGAGTTTAAGGTTTGGACTTGGTTGTTATGTTGCTTTACTTGGTTGTGATGATTGCAGGAACTGATGATGATCTTCCACCAACTCATCAAAATAGAATTTCCAGGGGAGGAGGAGGAGGTGGTGGAGGAGGAGGAGGAGGAGGGGGGCGTCTTGCCGGGAATGGAAGATCTGCTGTTGGTTCAATTCCGTACCCTAGGATGTATGGGGAAATTGATATGGAGACCCAAATTCATCAGCTTGAGCAAGAAGCTTACAGTTCAGTTCTAAGAGCCTTTAAAGCTCAAGCCGACGCCATTACTTGGGTATGCTTTTTTGTTTGTTTACTCAATGTAATGTTTTTGAAATTTCTATTAGGTTTAAGTGACTTTTATGCATACCTGACGCTTTTAATTTTTCAGGAGAAAGAAAGTTTGATTACAGAGCTGAGAAAAGAACTGAGATTGTCAAATGAGGAGCACAGGGAACTTCTTGGTCGAGTTAATGCAGATGATGTGATCCGGAGGATAAGGTCTGATTAAATATTGGAGCATGGTTTTTGTTGTTCTATTTTGTACTTTGTCATGAATTTTCACACATGCGCTGTTATTGTTTTGTGTCAATAAATGCTTTTCTGGATAATGACACCAGGGAGTGGAGACAGACAGGAGGCCATCAGCCTGGTGTACTTAGTACTGGTCAAGGTCTTCATGACTCAGTTCCCAGTCCCACGGTCTCTGCTTCTCGTAAGAAGCAGAAGATTGCACCTTCTGTACCATCACGATCTTTCGCCGGGCCTTCTCCTCCATTTCACCCCCAACCAGTGACTGCACCTCACCAACCATCTTCTTCTGCAGCAAAACGAGGATCTGTTCCTGGATCAAAGGGAAAGAAACACAAACCAGTAAGTTGGTTTTATATAGAAGTTACTGCTCTTTTTTGTTTATATATGTTCACTGAGTTTAGGTTTGGAAAGATTATTGTGTTTTGTTCTTTCATTTGCAGGGTCAAATATTACCTGGTGTCTCTTCGATGAAGCAGTATCCTTCCACTGGACCGGGTGGAAGGGCTCAAGTGCCTAATAGAGCTGTCACTGGTGAGCATGCAGAGGGAGCATCATTTGACTCTTTGGTTGGTAGGAGAGTGCGGACAAGATGGCCTGACGATAATAATTTTTATGAAGCTGTTATCACAAACTACAATCCAGCTGATGTATTCACAAACCTGAATTACTTAGGAATTTGTTTTCCATTAATATGTTGCTTAAGTGTTCACTTTTGTTCCTAACTTTTTCAGGGACGTCACAATCTGGTCTATGACATGGGGAGTGCAAATGAAACATGGGAATGGGTTAATCTTTCAGAGGTATATCTGTCCTCCTCTGGTGATAACTTGTTTAATCTGTCTATTGGATTATTCTTTTTAACACTTGTTTTTGGTACTTCAATTTTATAACCCTTAATGTAAGAAGGATTATGTATGTTACATTATTTGATGTGTTTTTTATCATTTTTTTGTACTTTTATTCCTGGCTATTGTGGCTGCTACGTGGTCCTCTTTAGTGATAGTTAAAGAGTAAAAGATGGTGGTTAGCTGCTCTAGGTTTAAAAAACTCGACAAAACCCAAATAGAAAGCAAAATTTAGTATGTAACTTGTATTCAATACACCTAATTAGTGCAACACTGACATTGTATGAACAGAAACCCCTTGTTTTGATTTTTTTTAACCTTCATTTAATTCCCTATTGTGTTTCTGTGATTTTGGTAAGATGGAACAGTTGATTGTCCTGTTTTCATGAATGTTTAATACAATCTGGAATATGGTTTTAAAAATTAGAGTCTTGCTATTGACATGTTTAACACTTGTTAATGATATATTGTTTTTTGCTAATTCAGATGCAGTATTTTAACTGCAGATATCTCCTGAAGATATTCAGTGGGTTGGTGAAGATCCGGGAATCAATCATCGTGGGGGTTTTGGGGGCTCTGGTCATGGGATGAATAGGTCTGTTGGACGAGATGGTGTTCCTGGAGGTGGAAGAGGTAGGGGAGCTACAAAGGGGCAATCAAGAAAAGATTTTTTGTTATCACAAAATGGCATAGGAAAGAAGGCACCCGATGATATACAAATACTTCACACAGACACACTAATCAAGGAGGTAATAGAAAGCAGTTTAGTCAGAATACTCTTTGATTGAGATAGTTTTATTTTTTATAGCTTCAATTGATAAAGCAATAGAGTGTCATGCTGAGCCCTGATCACATGAAATATAGCAGTTAACTTGCTGTCTCAGAAAGTTTCCTATTGAGTATTCTCCAGTGTAGTCAAAATCGTGATTAAAAACTTGGAATCACACGATTTTTTCCATCATGTCCAATTGCTCACTCATACTAGAAAGTTAAGCTATACAGAAGCATACCACTGGGTTTCATGTTTTTCTCCTTCACTCACAGTTGTAACTTTCTTCTTAATTATTTAAGTTATTTGCATGGGTACACATACACACACACACACTTCTATTATGTAGGAATAGAATCTACGATCTGTTGTTATCTTACAATTTACTATCTTGTGACCCCTCTAGGATTCCAATTGCTTGACCATACCATGATTTACAAAGATTTGTATTTGCGATCTTGAGGCCTTTAGGACCCTACCGAAATCTCAATTTTGACTACCTTGGTATTCTCTACCTGCAAACTGCAAAACCTTCTACCTAATTACAAATATACCCTAATACATAGCTGTGATCAGTTATTTTCTTGAATAATTTCAAAGAGGCAGTTTTTTTTTAATTCTAATAATACTGAACTAATATGGAACAGTTAATGCAAGATAAGTTATTTTGCATCACATTCTAATAATACACGACAGCCCGTTAGAGTTATTTATTGGTTTTCAATCCTTTATTGCATATGTTAAATTTCCGGTGAACTCGACAGGTGGAGAGGGTATTCAGTGCAAATCATCCTGATCCCCTTGAAATTGAGAAAGCAAAGAAGGTATTGAAGGTAAGGGGACAATTATATTTATCTGCTATTCTTTCCATGTACTTAAGGTTATTGACTTGTTTGAATTTCTTGCATTTAGCGTGTGCATACCTGATCTATATTTCATGTACTGCAGGATCATGAACAGGCTCTTATTGATGCAATTGCAAGACTTAATGATCTTTCTGATGGTGAAAGTGGTACATCTCAGTTTCTGTATCTCATTGCAACACTTCTGATTTTTATTTTTTCCTAATTAGCCCTCTAAATGTTAGTAATTATATTTGTGGGTAGCTGTGTACAGTAGTCAACTCCTGACAGCTGTATAGCAGATCATAGAGTGGCTGCTCCACTAAAGACAGTTGGTAGAATGAAAATACTTAGAAAAATGTGCAAAAACACTGTTAATAATCCTAATAGTTTTAAAATTTAGTACCATAAACAAATGAACAACAGTAGTAAACTTTCAATACTCTGAAAATCCATTAAGTTACTATAACCAGAGAAGTGCCTGTTTAGATTAAATTATTTTAATGATTTCTTTTCAAGCTTCCGTATAGAGCTTTTGAAGACCAGGAAAAATATCTCTCCTCCCTCCAAGAAAAAAGAAAAACATGTACAAACGTGAAAGTATATCACAGCCGGATGGTGATGTTAAGGTCAAAGGTGCCTTTTCTTTGTTGAATAAATTTCCAATATAATAAATGTGCTTGGCATTCCTGTGATCATGTTTGTAATTATGAGGAAAGGGCGTGTGGCAAGGAGTGTGGGAAAGAGGGAGAATCTGTAGAAAGCAAAAACATAATGGTAGAAAAGCTGGGAGGGTAAGGGGGAGAGAATTCATCCAGTAATTATTGTCTTGTTAGTGATTCTGACATATAATTGGGTTCTATGCGGATGTCTCTGTAATAGAAGTCTTAGTTTCCACCAAATATTTTATTAAACAAGACAGATCACATTTGGGCATCTCATTTCACTTCAAATAGAACAGAGCTAGAAGGATTTTCCAAGAACCTGCTATAAAAACTCAACTTGAACAGCCATAATGTGGAGGGTCTTGGTCAGAGAAGAGTGGGTATGGCTGGAAAAAGGGCAGATGGACCTGTGGTAAAAAAATGTGGGGTTTCTCCTATCCTATCAAAGGGCAGTGGAAATGTAGCAACATATAGGAGTTGTAGTGGCTGTAACAGATGTTAACAAATATACACACACATGTTTATTGGATTTATGAGCTACATGAAAAAAATAGGAAGGGTTATAGGAGTGCTCAATTTATTGCTGGATTTGTACGCACATTTCACTTCAAACTTCAATTGTTCTACATATGTTGGTGATTTTCATTTCAAACTTCTATACTTTCCATGTGCCATACGAGTATATGATGTAGCGTAGAAATGAAAGTATGACATACTACACCCAATTTTTCCGCCATTTTGGATCACACATTTTTTATTGATGTTTCTTGGGATGGTTGCAAACAACAATAATAATAAGTAATGTCAATAAAAAATGAAAATGCATTTTATCACATTCTGTGCTATTCAAACTAAAACAGAGTGACTAATTAAGAAATCCGTATCTTTTATCAAACCAATGTTGTTATGCTTATACAGATGGGGCTGGCCATCATTTCTCACATGCTCAATCAATGGATCGAGAGTGATGAAGAAGACCTGTTACTTTGTACAATGAGCAGAGGAGGCAATATGGTGCACAATTCTGGAAAAGGGTGTATTACTCTTGTATTATGACATAAAGATTATTACCCTCTCTAACAGTTTATAGCTGTAGGCATGGCTCTTGTGGATTAGGCATTATCTAGGATGGCAAATATTGTAGTTTGGTAATAATTATTTATTTCAGTTTGAAAGTTGAGCTAGGACCAGCTGATACTTGTATAATTCTATCTCACTAGTGATTAATGTGTGGTAGTGTATAAATTCTTGTATTTGATGTGTCAAATCGGTGTCCATTTTTCAAGTTTACACATCCTCTTTTCTTGTTTGTTTCTAATTGACCTATGGTTCCTAATGTGTTTAATGACGTTTTTTAGGAGTGTTTTAAGTAGGTCAAACTAGTCATCATATTTACATTAACGGCTTTAATTATCTATTTTCTCTTTCTAAAACTCTATAAAGATCTCAATTGGTTGAATCCACTTGGACCCATTGAACATTGCCATCGTCATTATTGCATTGGATCTTGTTAATTTAACGTTTGATTTCATATTGAAGGGTTAGAGTTAATATTATTTCTTTTTTATAGTATTGTCATTTATTTAAGTAAAGTATTTTTATAAAATTAATACATGCGTTGGCACGACTTGTTTGGTGGGGATGAAGTCGACCAATTAGATTGGTGAAATTTACAAAGCTTGATCCATCATATTTTGAGTATGGTGATGTTATTAATTCAATAAATGATAGTTCTTCTACATAGAAGTCAAGCCAAAGAAAGGTGGAAAACGATGGTCCTCTTGATGATTAAAGCAACATTAATGTTGGATCAATTTCATTCTGATATTCTCCCTCACATACATGATGTTATTGATGTCAAGGTTGGTCATTGTAGTTATCGATAGTTGCACTATTGAGAATCAGAAAATTCATGACTACTTGTCACAATGGACTTGTTTAAAGAAATTGGATAGTGACGAGATCAATAAGCTACATTGTTGAATGTCTAGACCAACTAAAAAGTTCATTATTTGAGATAAGATACCTAACACGTTTATATGTATAGGACATAGGTAAGATTCACATTTTGTTTAAGTATTTTTTAATGTATGTTTTAGTTACATTCATATTCTCAACTACTTACCAATTACATTATATTATGAAAATTGATGCATGTGAAATTGCAAGATGGTTGTCTCATACTAATTGTGTGAATGCTAAGTTATGATTTTCATATTATGTTAATAGGATGGAAGTGTTTACACAAATGTTAACAATTCATTTTATTTTATTTTGTATAGGACTTTGTTCTTGTACACTCTTAGACTTTAGTATATTAATATATACTTAATTTTTTTATTCTAAGTTTTCTTTTAAACAAAATACATTTCAGAATGTTTAATCCAGAATATATTTTTAAATATAAAAATACCTTCCAAAATGCTCTAATAATATATTTCAGATTCTATAATACAAAATATATATTCCTCATAAAAAAATATATTTTAGAATAATTTTTTAGGACAAGTTTATCATTTTATCACAGAGTGCAACTTTAGAATGATGGGGTAAAAAATGCAACACCCTACATATAAGTCAAACCCCAAGTCGTCATTGGACCCAAACACGTCCAAGAAGAAACTAATCACGTAAAAGGAGAATGGAGTTTTTTCCTCTGGATTTGAAACACTTTATTTACTTATTCACTTTTAAATTAAAATATTAATATATTAGCAACTAATAATTTATAGAAATTTTCCATATATAATTATCTATTT
>Ga0123341_1004026_pt1 | contig 12780 bp, 8 predicted proteins | sample Turbeapinknodule_FD_89959 | JGI IMG/M metagenome (GOLD analysis project Ga0123341, IMG submission 89959) | Root nodule microbial communities of legume samples collected from Mexico - Turtle bean Mexico pink nodule | ecosystem: Host-associated > Plants > Roots > Nodule | place: Mexico: Nepantla... | reverse complement strand
ATAGTAACTAATTGCAATTGATTTTTATTTCTAGTTCAAACTTTAGACCTTCTCAATATTTGTGTTCAAACTTTTAATCTCCTGAATACTTGTTGTAAAAAAAAAATATGAAAATGATTCTGACCAGTGATTTTTTACATAACAAATAATTTTTTAGCATAGAGTGTATTATAATATTATAACATCTACATCAGCGACGAGTCAACATGAAATATTTTAGCATTCTAGTCCATCCTAGAAATTTGTTTGCCACAAAAAAAGTAACAAAGATTCATTACAATAGTTTCCTTAGTACAAGTACCCAGTAGATCTAAAGTTTAGACTAAAGACGAAAATCAGTTTTTTTATATTTAACCCTAAAATTTTTGTACATATTTAACACTTCTTACTAATGTTATAGATTGTTTCACTGTAGCAAAATTGTTTAACTTCTTACAACCGCTACTTTTTTTAATAACAAAACCATTTGATGAGTATCAAAACAAATAACATGTCAGATATGGTAACTCTAACTAGTGTTACAGACTATTTTTATGACTGAAGTTTATTTTATAAATGTTGCAGACTTAAGTTGGAATACAAATATGCTAAAAAGGAAAACATTGAAGGGTGAAGCATTATTTAAATTGTGTAGCAGTGTGAAGAAACTTAAAGGAGAAGATTTAAGTTTAGATAGGAGGAGAATAATATAGTATGATGTTTGTGGCATGTGGTTTGTCAGATAAGCAAGAGATAGTGCTAGTTGAAGACTTTGACTACCTGTACTTGCTCCACCTTCTTCTCATTTGAAACTCCAACCAAAGTAGGCCCAGCACTTGTTGCTCTTTGAGGTGAATGAATGTGATGGTCAATTTTTAAAATTCAGACCCTTTAGTTCTATTATAATTTTAAAACAGTAATCTCATCTACACTGCAAGAAAAAATCACTTGTTCAATGCTATACAGCTGCATATAGTATCTATTTTCATGTTTTCATACCCAAAAGAACAATTTCTCAAAGGGTGACAACCAAACAAATCAGATTCTCCCTCTGACTCCATTCAATTTTTTATGCCACATTTTCAAACCATGATGCAGTAATGTAGCTCACTGTCATTGATTAAGGCACTTCAAATAATTTTCAAACTTATTACTGACCATTTTCTCACGCCCAAATCCTAAGTTGGATTTGGTCTCCCAAGTGCCAAAGAGAGAGACAAAATCCTCACCGAAGTTGGTGCTCATGCTTCACTGAAATTTCTATTCTAAAATTCTTATCACCTGATTCAGCTCCACTATCATATCATAACATATAATGGAACAATGGTAGCCACTTTAATTTAATTTAATACTGCATTTCAGTAATAGTAGTCAGTAGTCAGTACAAACATGTTCTAAGAATCTACCTGGTGAGAATAAGATGCAATCGTAGAAGAATATCTCGAAACTATCACTAATTATAAATTCAAAGCTCCTGAAAGAAAATGATTCTAACTGCTCAGAGAGTAGTTCATGCTCAGGCTGCATTAAACCATGAAACATCACTCTCATTCTCCCTGCCTCTCTCTCTCTCTCTCATCTGTCAAATAAGGAAATGATGATTGATCATCTATATCTACTTCTCTCCAACTTCATTGACTTGGTTTGCAAACAACCTCTGAACTTTCATTAGTCTATTTAGTACAAAAAATTTGACAATTTAAGGAGCAAAAAAGAGAGAGAGAAAAACAACAAGAAAGTAAAAGGAGATGATTCAAGGGAATCATCTATTAACCAAACCCCTATTAACCCAGCAGCACTCAGGAGGATTGAAAGTCCTAATTAGACTGATTTTTGTTTTCATCAAACACGAGAGGAAATAATTATCAGTGCCTTAGCTTGATTGTGTCTACTACATTAGTGGACTATTGAGAAGTCCATGCCAAGATGAGGTGAGACCATTCCAATTAGCTCTTCCTGAGTCAAGCTCACCCATGTTGGTATCTCCATTGAGTTGCCATGGGAAGCCCCACAACACCCTACTCTCACTTTGTTCCCTTGCATTGCAAAGTTCTTGTTTCATGGTAGTGACTGTCACTGCTTGGGTGGTGGCAACACTCATTTCTTGATCATAAGGCAGCATCATCTCTCCACTAACCCCACCACAAGCATTGCCATTGTCCACCTCCCCCATGTCCCCATTCCCATATCCATAGTACAGATTCTGAATATTGCTTTGGGTTCCAAGGAAGCCACTTCTAAGCGAATCCATGAAACCTGGGTTGGTGGAAGAGTGGTGCATGCCAGGGTTGCCAAGGATATCACATGGGGTGCTTGTGTGGTTCCCCAAAATTGAAAAGTCATGCTCATCATAACCCAATTGCCCACATGACTGCTTTTGCAGCCTTGCTAATGCAAGAGTGAGGTCGCTGGAGTCATAAGACAATGAGGGAAGGCCAGTGAGCGGGTTGTTTGGATTGGGTGTGAATCCTTGATCTTGGATTCTCTTTGATGTTGAAGATGATGATGACCTCTTGTTCTTCCTGCACCCTCCTCCCACAGGAACATTCCTCAGTGTTCCTCCTTTGGTCCAATATCTCCTGCAAGACTTGCAGAAATACCTTGGCTGGGAAAGGCTATAATTGTTGTAGTAACAAAATTTGGTGTTGGTGGAGTCACATCTGGGGCATTTTAGAGCTTGTTCTGGCTGAGGCCTTGGCTTTCTCTCCTGCTGTGCTTTTGAACATGCCAACATGTTCTCCAATGACTGGTTAGACATTTGCTGCAACAAACAAACCACAAAACATCCAAATTAACCACTGACCAACCAATACTCAACCCAATTTGACTCCAAGCTCACATGCATATAAAGGGTTAATTTAAACTTCCAATTCTTGTACTTTATTGCACTCAAAGGGAATTTTGCCTTTACTTTTCAGCTTGAGAGACATATCAATTACATAGAAAACACCATGAATAGTAAAGTATATCGTTTAGAATAACGAGGGAGCACAGAAGTTTCCTATAAAAATGTCAAATATAAAACAAAATCAATCACGAATTAAGATGATTGCCTTGTTCTCTGTTCCAAATTGATCTCAAGTATGAACCAAAAATCAAAAACCCAAAACCAGGCAATAAAAAGCCACGAAAGACATAATTAAAGCACGTTGACATCACCCCAACACGCATGGTATTTACCTGGTGTTGTCCAGTAGAAGGATCCATCCATACAACGAAAATATAGGCACTCCTGATCTAAGTGATGAGTTTAATTTAAGAACTCAAAAGGTAAGAGCTTTTGCTAGATTGTGTATGTGGGTATGTGTGGTGTGTTTGTGTGTGTATGATGATGAGAGTAGTTGAGAGAGAAGGGAAAGTGGAGGAAGATAAGTATAGAAGAGAGAGCATGCAAAGTGAGGTAATAGAAACCTGTGTAGGACTAGTTATATATATAAAGCACCCCACAAGCAATCCCAAGAGAGAGAAAGAGAAGGAAGTGTAATGTATGCAATGATGTTTTTTGCCGTACAAGATGATGGATGAGGTTGGCTTGCACGCAGAGAAAGCATTAAGAAATAAAAGAAAAGAAAATTCTAGTGCATTCTCACTTCCTTACTTCCTCAATTCTGTTCTGCAACGGTTTCATACGAACCAAAAAAAAACACAAAAACAAAAAGAAACATAAACATAACCCAACATACAAGGGTCCCTCTCGCGTGGATGCAACTATTAATGGACCCCACCTTAACATAGGTCCCCACACATCCACCACTCTCTCACCATAATCCACTTCACCTTAACAAAATCCAAACATTAAAAACAAAAAACACCATGCGATCTTCTCAGCCCCCAATCACAAAAACCAGTTTTTTTTTTTTTTTTTTTTCAATAAAGAACAGGGTAGTAAAGAAATAAAAAAAATAAAATGCAGAAGGGATTGTTGGAATGGAAAAAAGGATTTGGTTTGGTATGTGTGTAAGTATGATGAGGTGGGACCAAGAGGGAGAAGCAGGAAGAAGATATTATTAATTGAAATTGATGGAAGGGAAGGATTGTCGTCGTTTGTTGAATGTCCGGTTGATGTGGATTTGTAATGATGTTGGGGACAGGCAAGGGGACACTAATGACAGTGACAGAGGATCTCCATTTTCATCTTCATCCTCCCTTCGTCTTTTTCCTTATTCCTCTTCAAACACATTCCAACCCTCTTCTTCCATTCACATTTCAACTTCTTAACTCGCAAACATGGTGAAATTCTGCATGCATATTTACCAATGCTTCTCTTTGAACAAAATTATGTATCACCTATACACATACAATAATAGTAACATACAGAGAGATAGATTGAAGGGAATTAACAGGTTATTGGTGGCTGAGAGTCATTGGTTGATTCTTCACACCTAACAAGTACTACTGTCACCACTCACTCACTCATTCACTCACTCACTCACTCACTCACTCCATCTTCATGAGTCAATTTTTGCTTTACCTGTTTTGGTGTCTCTTGGGCCTTCAATTTTGGTGCTGGTGGTCCCTCCTCCTGATGATGATCAATAATAATCTGAAACACAGTCACTGACTTGTCTTACTCAACTCCCACTTATTGGATGGATGCAATTCCTCCTGCATGCCCTTTCTTTTCCTTCTCACTCCACACGCATTACCATTATTCCCTGTTATCACTCTTCATTCCACACCCAATATCCTTTACCAAATTTAATTCATACCCTTCTTCTCATCTTTAATTTAACATCTTTTTAGCATAATTAACATACTAAATACACCTTCTTTTACACTTGCAATGATTTAGAATAACAGAAACACTCGTTAGTGTAAATAACAAAAACAACACACCATGCAATTGAGATATATATGTATATCTTTTTACATTGCTAACTACTGTCATCATGTCTTATCTTGTTTCTGCTGTTGTTAGAATATCTATTCATGTGGATTCATTTTGTTGGGATTATGACATGCACTGTAGAATCGTGCTCAATTTGAATGGACACATTTCATCCATATACATCTCAAAAAAAGTAAAAGAAACTAAAATAAGAGTTTCTTTTCACCATGTAAGATTTTCAAGTTGTGTACTTCGACACATGCCGAGTTTAATGAAACTTATGAAATTAATTAATAGTGGAAATAATATGTGGGAACCACTCATTTTAGAATTTCAAAGTTCAAAAGGGTATGCTTAATTATTTTCGGCTTTTAATATAATTAATTAGCTAGTTAAGAATTTCATGTTGGTTATACTTTCCTCAAAAATGCATTCTGTAGATGTGTTAATTTAGATCAAACTAATTATTAGAATTTAGAAATCTTATATTTATTAGAATCGTGTTAACTATAAATAAAAACATTTCTTAATAGATAAATATCTCAATCCTTATTTTATAATCTAATTTTATAAAATTAAATTAAACTTTATTTTTTAATATAAATCATTTAAAAACTATTTTAATAAAAAATTATTAATAAATATAATCATAAATATATAATCAAATTCTTGCAAATACAGCAGGATTATTCAAAAAAAAATTCAACTGTATGCAACACGATTAATTTAGCAAAACAACAGACTCGAAGATTCATCTGAACCGCCAAATATATAGGGAATGATTGAATAATAGTTACCAATATTTGCCAAGGCAGAAGAGAATGATTATTTTCGTCTTCTTGTTTTCTTCAATCAATCTGCATCTTAATCAGATTTATTTCCTCCCACATGGCGTTTTGTCGCTTAGCTGGTAAAAAAAGGAAGAAAAAAATAAGAGCCACTTTTTTTTTCACAACCGTTCCAAAAATGATTAGAGAAAAGTTAACGATCATCATTGCATTTTGTAAATATTTAATCCACGGTTTACATGAATCATGGGTCACACTATTTCTTTCTCTTTAGTCACAATTAAGACCAACATGAACTGATTGCTAACCTAACAATCATAGCTATTATGTCCATATCCCTCATAAGAGAAACATATATTGAGTGTGATATATAACCATATATAAATTCAACTAAAGTTTTGTTGAATTCCTTATTATTTCAAGGAATTGAAAAAGTAAACATTTGATACAATCACAATAAACTATATAGTATCACTAAAATGTTCAAAACTATAGTTACAGTTTTTGTTTCATTTCTTAAGTGAGTTAATAGAATCATAGTTGCTATATATCATAAGAATCTATAAATTATCTCCACTATGTTGGATATCCACATCGACTATAGATGAAGACAATTTATTATATATAAGTGGGTCTTACCTCATGAGTCGGTTTTATGGTTAAATGAGACTTAAAATCCACTTTCTAACATGGTATCAGAGTCATTTCGAACATATCTTAGCGATTATTTTTTGAACTTATCAGGTTACCCATTATCGGACCGTTATCAGACCACTATATTTGTAATACAATCAAAAGATGAAAGAAAAAAAAAGTAGAAAATTATGTGATGTAGTACGTTATATACGGTCTGATTTGTTGCTAAATTGGGTGTAATGTCTCCGTAGAGATCGGTATCAGATTCTTTGGTGTTGCTAAGGGGATAATAGTATAATACTAACTATAATTTAGTGTCATTATCGCTTTGGAGTACTTGGAGGAAAGAAAATTAGCAAACAATGATTGATCCCACTTTAACATCCTTTGGATCCCATAGAAATTTAGCTTTGAGTGCACCCTATGTAACCTTACTAGAGTCCTTTGCTAGCTAGTATTCAAAGTAACCATAGATTGGAAAGAAAAAAGAAAAGAATACTAATAATATATGTTATGATGTGGTGATTGAAATGAACATGTGTGTGTTGAGGAATGGATATTTGAGAAAATAATGGGTGGAAAAAAAAATGTGGTGGGCCATGGATTGTAGGTGGGGCAATGAGGCATGAACATCATAGGGATCAGTCATGTTGGTTGACTGGTCAAATTTATACAGTCAAAGGAAACACTGAGGGCAAAAAAAAAGTAAAAGTGAGTGATGGGAAACTGTGCCCAACACCCCCTAGGCACACAACACATACGGTAACGTTGTTTGTATTAGCATTTCTGTGAAGAAAAGAATCTGGTTGGTGTTCCCACTTCTTTCTTCCGCGCAGAATCTTTGTCTCTATGGTTGAGGTTGATATGTCATCTCATTTTGTGTGCTCCTTCTTGTTTAATAAACATAAACCACCTTAATTATTAAACCTAAGATGTGATGGGTTGGTTAGATACAATAATCACATACAATAATCACAAACAAAACCCACATTTTAAAGACTTCAACTTCGAAAGTGGGATAACATTGCTCTGGCATACGATTTCCTTGAACTACCCAATGAACAAAAAAAGGCAACAATGTTAGCCAATTACAACGCGTTCTTCGTTTGTAACAACTTCCTCGAGATAACAATAATGATGTTGGACTATTAGTCATCCATGTAAAACTGTCATTAATTATCACTTTTTGATTACGGTTCTGGGCAACCCTTGTTGCTCGTAATTTACAACGCTGAGGCTCTGCTTTTGTTCTGCTTTTGTTGTTGGGAAAATTAGTGTCTGGTGTTGGAACACCTCAAACTAAAATTGATTTGATCATCGTAGTTCTGTTACAAACTAAATTGTTATACATGAATTGAAGTTATTAATGCAGACAGAAGGTGGAACATACTTTGACAGGTTACAAGAATGTAACGTGGGATGAGTTTAATATGTTGGTTTTGTATGAGTGACAGTAGTGGTGGAGATGTTTGGTTATTGTGTGTGACTTTGTTGAATAAAAGAATGAATAATGTTATTGTTCCGTTTCCGATGTTACGTTGAAGAGGGAATGATATTTGAAATTTACTTTAAGCCATTGCGCCTCATTTTTGGAAATGCCGCGCATGTTGGAGATAGTACAAACTATTTCCTGTTCTGCACAGAATGGCAAACATTCTACAAATTCGATATGCATCAAACTTTCTTTTCAATATAAAAAAAAAAAAAAAAGTAATACCAAAACACCTCATTTTTTAAATCTATATTCTCCTCAAAATCTAATCATTAATATAGTGTTACGTAATTTAAGAGTAGATGTAAAAAACAATTCATATGTTTAATTCGATAAAACGCTTTTTAGAAACAAAATTTTATTTGAGTTTAAAGTTACAAAATGATTAATAACATTGACGCAATGATAGACCTTAACAGGGTTATTTCAATGGATTTGAGTTCAAAACATTGACATAGTCTCTTGACTACACATTTTTCCTTTAATTCACCGCAATATTTTTTAAGGATAAAATTGTAATTAAACTCCTAACTATGTTATCTCAACATATTTGAGGTCGTAATATTGACAACGTCTATCAACTATACCTTCCTTTTTTAATTTACTGCGACATCTTTTAAAGACAAAACTGTAATGAAACTTTAAATTCCTAACTATGTTATTTCAACATTTTAGAGATCAAAACATTGACATCCTCTGTCAACTCCACTTTCTTCCTTTACTTACTATGATGCTTTTAAAAAAAAATTACGATAAAACTCCAAATTACAAATATTGATGGATGATAATGATATTATCTCAAGAAAATTAAGTTCGAACATTAATAATTTTTAAAATTATAATATTTTTAGTTTCTAACTATTTTTCATCATTATATTTTTGAAATACATATAATAAAAGTAATTTATCCTTCTTCTGTTAAAATCATTTCCTTACCTAACATCAGATCCTGAGGGAAAAGTAACTTGTGCATTAAGATTGTTCTGACTATATTTGACACGTGTTAGTTTCCCAGCATGTGTAGCGCAGGCAATGTTTTGCTTCCCATATTTTCACTGCTTTTGGTGAATTTTCTAATCATAACAGTAAATTTATGATTGGTTTGGTGATTATTACAACAAGTTGTGCTCGCCACGTGAATAGTCAAGCAAATCTACTTATTAAAACAGAAACCATACGTAAAATTTATAAATTTAATTTACGTTTTTCTTCTCATCTCATATTCCTTCCTTTTCTTTCATTTTTTTCTATATTTATTTGCATCTGACGAATTATTTTATTTCCCTTGTTAAAAAAACACACTCAAATAAAATTAATGAAATAATTAGTTTGGATCTTCTGCTTTTCGTATTATTTTTATTAACTCCAGAAAAACTAAACAAGAAGGAGTTATAAAAAAATGGGTGTTTAAATGATGTGAAATAAAATATTGTTTTGAGACGAAAACTAAGAAGAATGGCGTGTTTGAAACCAAATTAGGCGCGGCGAGGAAAGTGATTTTTAAGGTTATGGTCGGTGCGAGGTGGGACCCGGGGAAGGTGACAGGTGTGTGTGATTTGAACAGGTGGCATGGGAAATGCGGCTTGAGAGAGGAATATTGCAGTTTACGAGGAAGAAGGAAAGAAGAGTGAAGAATAATAGATAGGTAGATAGATAGATAGATAGTAATGTGCATTAGAGAGAAAGAAAGAGAGAGTGTGAGAAGCACTAATTTTGGATGAATGAATGAATGAGTAAAGAAAGAAGATAGCAGTGTCAAATCTTGGACCCTTATTACACTCAGTGCCCTGTTGCTGGCTCCACACTCACTTCTCCTCCCTTCTCAAGCAAAGAATCCCAATTCCAACAACCCCTATCTCACTCATCCAAACCCTTTTACCTTTTTTACCCATCTATTTCCGTTTTCACACATCTAACTTCAAACTTTAACCAAAAATATTAATTTTACAACGGAAAATTGAAATGCATAAGTTTATAATATTTAGAAATAAGATATTATGGGTGATCCAGTAACGGCCGATAGCGAGTGATCTCATAAGCTCAACAAACATTCGTTAGAAGTGATCTCATAAGCTCAATAAACATTCGTTAGAATAAGCTCGAAAATGACTTTAATACCATATTAAGAAGTGGACTTTAAGCCTAACTCAATCCCATAAAACCGACTCATGGGGTGAGGTTTGCACCCGCTTATATACAATGAAATGTAATCTTTAGTCGATGTGGGATCTTCAACATCATCAATTTTTATTTTTAGTTATAATAGAGAATATATATATGGTTTCAGTAAGGTCAAAATATAATCCTATGTTGTTTAGAGTCGACGTCAATGACAATTTATATTTTTTTTTTCGTAGTGTATTTTAAGGATAAAACTGACAGAACTAAAAAAACTCAGCTCAAATACAGTGATGAAGTCGGAAAAGTTATTAATGTATGAATGAGTGTCATCTCTAATTATATGAGGAAGTTTATTACAACTTTTGTTTATGTTAGCTGTTGGACTCGGATTTTGATATTTGTAAAATGTTAAAACATTCCTAAAGTGTTTTCTTTAGTTTAATTATTTTTTTTATAAAAATAAAATATTCAAATTTAAAAAAGCTAAATTTTATTTCAACAAATAAACTTCTTGAAAATAAGATATAGATGTGTTGACAAATTCTATTTTGTTGAAATGTGAATTTTATATGAAAAGATGGAATAACTTTTTTATTATTATACCGTTGTGAAGTAATATTTTTCTAAAAATAGAAGTATTTATTAAAAGATAAGTGAAAGAAGATCATTGGGAAGAAAGAGTAGGGAGTGTTTGGTAACGGATTGGGTTTGTGTTTGTCGGGTCCTAGTCTCTGAAGTGGGAAATGATGAAGAAAATTGGTGGGGTGAGTGAACACCATTGTTATGATGCCCATTGGTCTCCATTTTTTTCTCAATCTAAAAACATATCCAATTATGATTCTTTTTTTTTAAATATCACCCTAACTATGGATTTTAAACATTTAAAATATACTATATTGAAAATTTAAATAGTTTTTGTTCTTTTTAACAAAATCTCATTTTTTTTAATCCCTTAAAAGTATCCCTGTAGGTTGATTTTGAGATTTTACTGTAGAATTTTAATTAGTTATATATGTTTATGGTTTCTCTATCACATGGCACCAAATTTGGTTATGCATAGTAGAAGTGAGAGGGTTAAGGAAAGAAGCCAAAAAGAAGAACTCTTCATCATTAAGTATTCTTTCCCAATCCCTTTGTTAGTTATTAAAGCCGCAAATCCAACAATTACATGCACCAATAGTTCCTCGTGCCATACTATAAAATTCGATAATTGATACCAACAAAAAAATATTTTATTATTATTATTATTTAGTATTATTATTATTATAGGTGAAGGATCTCTATTATAAAAATGAACATTGCATATATCTGTCGGTCAAAGGTGTTGTGTTATTTGTCGTGTTGCAGTTTTTGTTTGTAATGGGTTGGTTTGTTTTGTTGGTGGCACAGTTCAATTTTTGTGACATGAGCATGCTTATGTTATGTGGTCCATTTGGTAATAGTTCTTTATTACCGAATGTCCATTCAAATGTATACAAAACATACACGTATCTTCATTCTCATTTTTTTCAATCATCCACTTAGTTTCTTCTTCTGTCATTCTCTAAAACATCAAATTAATTATTATTTTGATTTAAAGTTTAAGTGATTTTAAATTAGAGTATTTAAGTTGAGTACTATTATTTTTAGTAACAAAATTAATTAATTGTCTATTATACTATTATTATACTATCTTAATTAATATTATTTATTTTTTTATTTATTTTTTTAGAGTTTTTAACTGATCTTATGTATCAAAAAGTAGATATTTATTTATTCTTCTTTATTAAGATTTTGGGTAATTTATTAATTTTGTTAATGATTAATAAGTTTTATAACCAATAACTAGAAAAGTTACTCGTACACAAATCCTAACCTTAACCCTAACCTTAAGTTGAGTAAGTGAAGAGATTTATCTAATGAAAAACTCATAAATAAATTACAATGTAACTTGTGTCTCAGTTGTTAGATTGTTCAATATGACATAAGTTGATTAATTGGTTTTGTGTTAGCTTGTCCATATTTCAAATTACCATAGACGTTAAGGCTCGACAATTGTCCAAGTTAAGATAAACGAACTTACTCATGTCACACACGGTTAAACATTAAGCAATTGTCAACGGAGTTAAGTTGGTATTGACTAAAAGGTCAGACTTTGCAGATATTGATAAGGTCGATTTTTTAATGTTATGATCGAGTCAACGACTAATCATAGTTAGCATTTTAAAAATCTAGTCGAGCTTGGGTCAAGGCTAATCACAATCAGCAATTTTAACAATTAAGTCGAGTTGGAGTCGAGGTTGATCATAGTTAGCAATTTTAACAATCTAATTGAGTTAGTGTCAAGGTTGATCATAGCATTTTTAATAATCTAGCCGAACCGGTTAATCATAGTCAGCAAATTTAACAATCTAGTCAAACTGAGATCGAAGCTAATCATAGCTAGCAATTTTATCAATCCAATAAGTTAGGATTGAAGCTGATCATAATCAACAATTTTATCATTTCAATTGAATTGGAGTTGAGACTGAGCATAGTCGGTCATTTGATAACCTGAAAAAATATTAGTAACACATAAATTTATTGTATAAAAAAATTATATTCAAATTAAACACAATAAACCAAAATTATTTTAATAAAACATAATGTATGAAATTTGAATAATATTTAACCAATATTTTATAAGGAGGAATGAACTAAAAAAATTTGTATACCTTTCAATATTATTTAATAAAATAATGTAGACTATTTTTTTAATTTAGTTGGTAAATGTGGAGATTCGTTAATATAATTTTATTTCTTTTCAAAGTAAAGTTGTAAAAGGGTAGATGTCGTAAGAAAAAGAGAGTAATAAATTGTAATAAAAAATAAAATTAAATATATGTTTAGTTTATAAAGATGTGACTTCGTTTACATTTGTAAATTTTACATTTTGTTATATTATTTTTTTAGTTTTT
>Ga0123341_1004021_pt1 | contig 12786 bp, 3 predicted proteins | sample Turbeapinknodule_FD_89959 | JGI IMG/M metagenome (GOLD analysis project Ga0123341, IMG submission 89959) | Root nodule microbial communities of legume samples collected from Mexico - Turtle bean Mexico pink nodule | ecosystem: Host-associated > Plants > Roots > Nodule | place: Mexico: Nepantla... | reverse complement strand
GAACATGGGTTTCAACATTCAACCCTATGGGATTCAATCCATGCTCAAGGAAGGCCACAAACACCTTTCTGGTCTCGATGAGGCCGTTCTCAAGAACATCGACGCCTGCAAACAACTTTCCACTATCACTCGAACTTCCCTTGGCCCCAATGGTATGTGGGTATGTGTACGTTTTCATGTTTGTTGATCTATCGTTTATTCCTTATGCAGTACTAAGAGTAAATGTAATGTGCTTGGAAGTTTGAGGAGTGATAAAATAATGAGTAGTTTTTTTTTATCTTTATTAAGGGAATTTTTCATTTTGGGTTCTGGGAAAGTTCGTGTATGAATCTGTTGGTGATTGGTGTTTACAGAAGGAAGGGTTTGTCTGGATAGTTTTAGATTGTTTGTAATCGTTTGTTTGATCTGCTTTAGGTATGGATAAGATGGTTATAAATCACTTAGACAACCTATTTTGTCACGAATGACTCAGCGACACTTGTGAACGAACTTGAAGTTCAGCATCCTGCTGCTAAGCTTTTGGTTTTGGCTGGGAAGTCTCAACAAGAGGAGACTGGGGATTGAGCTAACGTTACTATTTCCCTTTGCTAGGGAGCTCCTGCAGGGTGCTGAGTAACCTAAGGTGTTGAAAATTGATGCTGTTGGGGTTGTAAAGCAAGCAAAGAAGGCAAAGGTGAGGTTTCTATGTGTTGAATTTTTTTGGTTTTATTGATAATGAGATCCTTCACAACACAATTTGACATCGTTGTGTCACTTTAACTCTCTGTTTCGTTTACTGTAACTCATATTCTTCATTTATTTTCTGCGCACGATTCCAAATTCATCAACCTTCGAAAGCACTCTAAACAAACAACATATCATTTTATCCATTTGCAAGATCACTTCCTGAACCTGCCTCTTTGAGTAGCCTTATGAAAACTCCAACTTTCATACGCGGCTTAGTTAGGAGGCGCACAGTAATCGGATCCGAATTCGCGTTTGGATCCCTTCAGAGAAAGGCCTTTTGAAGGGACTCTTTGTCTTTCTTATCAATTGTTCCTCAAGCAGCTTTTCACATTTTTTTTCAATAAATCATTTATTTTATTTTGACTTTTTTGTTATTGTTTTGAATCTGCCTTCAGAATATCCAAACGATGAACAAGTGTCGTATGGTCCAGACAGAGGCACATATAAAATATATAAAATGTTGAAATGGTTCGATTATTCGAATAGATTTGAGGGTATGAACCGCTGTCTCGCATGTTCCTTCCCTCCTTATATTTCGATATTAACATTTTTTATGATTTATATGTATAAAGCCTCCATCAGAAAGCTGAAGGAACTCAAACTGTGTGTCTTTCGGTTCGCAAGGAGGCTAAGAGCCAAAGGGTTTCCACCCACCGGGTCCTTTGAAGGAAATGAACAGTTTTTTGTATCCCTGTTCGTTTCTCATCTAAGATTCCGACATTTTTTTTGCATATCCTTTGCCCATTACAAATTATCAAAGATTACATTTTCTTATTTCTTAAATTTGCATTGCATTTACCTAATATATATGAATATTCAAAGAAGAAATGCAAATGATTTTGAACATTGCTAGAAATACCTCTTGAACTAATAATTATTTTTTGATGATTGAAAGGGTCGTTGGTTAGAGTGGCAACAACTCTTGAAGATTCAGTTAGCCTTTTCTCCAGAGAGATGCATATAGCAGCTAGCCTTTTCTTCTGGTATTTATTTCTTCCATAGGACTATGAGAAGAGAGCCTCAGTAACCCCAATGCAAGTGTATGTGGAAAGGCTGAAAGGAATACCTGCCTTTCAATTTAGTCTTTCTTACACATTACGAAGTTCATCTATGTTAATCTCATTAGATCAATGTTTTTATTGGCATATTTAGTCAACAAACCTTAAAAGAGTTCATAGTTCAATTAAAATTGAAATAATTAAAAACTAATTAATGTCATAAATCTTAACAGTTGATAATAAATATTAAAAAATTTATTTGGAAAATAGTCAAAATTAATTTTTATGTGTACTTTTATATAATAATATATCACATGATGTTGTTAAATTTGGAAGATTAGCATATTGTTAAAAGATTTGGAATAGTCTACAATTTTCAAGTTTAATCTACAAATGGAAGATTATTTAAAATACCTGGATCCTCATGAAATATAATCATAATTAAATATACTCCGGATTTCACATTTTGTGGAATGGTCGACAATAGATAAACTAGTTGTCATTTATTCAGACATGGTAATTTTTACAATTTTTTAATCATTTCACAACTTTTTATAAATGTAATAAAAAATTTACTAAGAATGTATTTGAAAAAAAAAATTAAATTGATTTTTTATATAAGATTATGCTCTATGGGGCCCTAAATAGCTTAAGGAAGTCTCGATCAACCTTGAAAGAATTCTTCATGTCTAAGGGAAATGAAGTTTTGTGAAACTTTTGCATTGTAACTCCCTATTAATCAACCATGAATTTGAAGCAATCATGTAACGCCCAATCATAGGTGCAAAATGCATCTAAAGCTATGATTTCAATTCTCTTCCAATGGAAGTTTTGTGAACAATTAAAAATGTATTTTTCAAGTTCTCAATCATGACAAAAACACATGGCCAACAAGGGAGAATAAAATAACGAGATTAGTTAGTCCATTTAAAAATTATGGATGTTCATAAATTACATATAATTGGAAGGGGCAGTGAATCCAGCTAACAAAGTCTCTAAACCAACTCAACATGCATCACCCTCACCATTTTCTTAAATTATCCACACTTTCAAAATACCTAAACAACAAATAAACTACAAAATGAATCACTGCAAAACTTTGCAGAAATAATTAAATAGAAACAACTACTTATTATATGCTATTATTGTTAAAACATATAAAATCTAACAAGTAATAATACTTAAGGTTGCCCGACAAAAGCATTGTTAATTCATGAAAGCGCAATCCTAAATTTTCACTAAGCACAAAATTATTTTGTGATAAACAAACTATTTTTATGATGAAAATATGTATATTTATTTGAAGATGAGAATATAATTTATTCTAATAAATAGTATAAGTTTTTTTGTTTTTTTTTTATAAAAAACTTTCATGTTAGGAATCACTATTCTACTTGACATCTCAGTGACACCTCAAGTAACAACAATCATTTACCATCATATGAAAAAAATATTATTAAAAAAAAATACAAAAATATGGGGGGACTAGACCAAAACTCTTATGTTAACAAAAATGATGCATAGATAGACTATACCTATTAATAAATAATTCTAAGAACAGACTAGATGGAAGTCTATTATACCAATGAAAGGATTCTCTATGAATAAATCATAAATTAGCCAACTTATTAGCACACGCATTCCCTTCATGAAAAATATGAGTAACCCTAAACCTGATTTTTTCAGACAAGTATTTCACCGATTACGAAGCATCCAAGGAATATTTGTCCTAGTAGTAAACGCAACACAAATCAAGGCAGAGTCACATTCCAGCCAAATATTAGTAAGACCCAACTTTTGAGTTTCCTCCAAAGCATATATAACTCCATAAAATCCAGTAACCAAAGCAGTTCGAACGTCAAGAAATGCAGAGAAAGCTCCAATAAACTCCCCCATACTCCCACGAAAAATACTTCCACAAGCGGCAAGACCTAGATAACCCCTAGAGCCCCATCAATGTTAATTTAACCCACAACCTGGTGAAGGAAACTCTCATCTAACAGGAAGAGGACGTAGAACTTTACCAGTACGAGTGTTAATACCAAAAACCTTGAGCACATTGAAATCGAACATATCATTCTTCATTGAAGCTTTAGACAAATTAAATCTTTAATAACCAAAATAGCCCTAGAAACCTCAATCTTATCCTGAAAACGAGCATAATTCTTCATACGCCATATCATCCAAATAGGAAAAGATTATCACAACTAGCTTAATCAATTTAACCAACGGACTACCATCACTCTTAATAAAAGAAAGAAGATCAATAAATAGTACAAGTTTATAAAAGTTAACCTTCATCAAATTATTCATAAATATATAGTTTTATATTTTTAAGATGTATAATTTTGAGTTAAAAATTATATTTAAGATCTTTTTGTCTAAAGAATGTATTTAAATTATAATATATAAATATAAATTAATACTTATTTTACCAGTCCATTTTATAGGATTAAATCCGAACTTGTTCTCACAAGATTAATTACTATATAAAGGATTAATTATTTTACATAATCTCATTTAATTTCAATTTTTATAGTTTAATTGTTCATAAACAATGTATTGTTTATTTGATTATTTTGTTTTGTGTTTCATTTTTATTAATGTTTCTATTCGATTTTCAATTTTAAAACTCATTCAAAACCCCATTTTTAATTTGCAGAAGAAAGATTATCAAATAATAGAGTGAATTAGCATGTCTTATCGATATAGGTTTATCTCTATATTAAATTTGAATGAGGAACTTAGTTTTATTTGAGAAACTTAATGTGAGAAGACTTTCATCATACATCAAGCTATTGGATATTGGGATGTTAAGTAAAAAATTAAAAAAAAAAAGAAATTAATGTTGCAGAAAGCACATTAATGCATCATTCACAATTAAGTTCACCAAATATAACAAAGACATTCAAGTGAGCTAAATTTGTTCAACAGCCAGAAATGGATTTACATTGACTGCACTAATCTTTAGAACTGCTTCCTTAGAAGCTTCAAAGAGAACATTGTTCGTGTTCACTTAACAAACTATAAGAAATTGCATAAACTTTGTATGCAACAAAAGACATTATTCCTCTTTATTGAACAATCCTGTCATTTGTGAATCACTAAACTAATAATTTATTTTTTCTTAGCCAGGAATGATTATTTGAAAAAGAATACTTGGTTATCTTAATTTTTTTTTTTTATTAATTTTAGTCATCACTTTAAAGCTTGAAATGTTTAAGGGGTTATTTTTTTTCTATTATTTTCAACCAACATTCTATCACCTTAATTAATAGCTTTGTTAGTGGTGTTAAGTTGTCTTCTAATTTAACTTAACATGATTTTGTGTTTATTTTGCTATTAAGAATGGGTGTGCTACTCTATAGGGTTAAACATGAAACCAAATGAATTTGGTATTTCATTGAACCTAAAAACTAATTTCTTACATGGAAAATATAATAGATATAAACAACCCTCGTGTCAACTCCACAGCCAACCCCTTTTGAAAATCTTTTCACAAAAGGTATATATTTGTAAATTGATACGATTATGTGTGAGTGTCACATTTAATTGGAATTCAATAATCAAATGAAACGATATTTTAATCCCTCAAGACTCTAATGACCCAATTATTGGACTTGAAAATAGGGGTAAGCCATACATCTTGAAGATGATATAGTTGTCGATTTTTAGGATGATGTTGTTGATAAAGATGTATTGTGTGTTCATAGCTTTTTTTTGCATGAGTGTGCGTTTGTGAGTCTTACACATAAGGTAATCACAATATCATGGTAACTAATCACTCAAATCATAGCCTTATTAGAAATGTTATAAAATATAATTGAAATGGTTTAAAATAATTTCAAAGTGTTTTTCAAATGAATTAATCGATTAGGTTGAAGTAGTAATATATGGTCCCTAAAATGTTTGTAAAAGGTTTTAAATGTGTTTTAATGGATTAAGGTTTTATGTAATTGATTAATTTGTTCTTAATATATTTTTTGAACTGGATAATCGGTTATCAATTTTGATAATGGATTAAAATAAAGAACATACAAATGTGTTTTTAGCTGATCTATGAGAATAATTGATTAACACATTTAAGTAAATAATTAAATATTCAAATTTATTCTAAAAAATATCGAAGAATAGAATAATCAATTAATTGAGAATATAATTAATTAAAATAGTGTATTTTTATTAATTTTTTTTTTAGAATAGTCAATTAACAACTTAAAACAATTGACTAAATGTATCAAAGAGACTTTTTACTAAGTTTTGAAATCTTATAAATCGAACAATGTGAAACTATTGGGTGTACCGGAACAAGTCTCCCAGTCGAGGTTTAAGGGGAACGGATTCCCTCCAATCGAGGTCTAAAGGGAACGAATTCCCCCCAACCGAGGGCTCAAGGAACGAGGGTTCATATTTGGAACCACTTTTTCCTTGAGGGACAAGGACTCGTCAACCGAAACACCTTTTAAGGACAATACAATGACAAAACTCCAAACTCCAAAGCAAAAAATATCTCAAATGCAATGATTGACCTTAGTAATATTATCTCAATGACTTGAGGTCAGAGCAACAACAACAATATTATGATATTATAAGCATGGATGAAGTTGAGTCATTTTCTAACATTTGATCATTTGTCAATGTTAATTTTCATTTGTATGGAGTCTTACACTTTCTTTTATTAAGAACTTTGAATTGGAATTTGGTAGTTGATTTTCATGACTTTTTTGTGGTATTTGTATTATAGTACTGCTATTATGTTGTGAAATAATTGATAAATGAACTATTAGTGTTAATTGTCATTCTTTTAGGGTTGTAACATTGGTTAGACCATAACTATTTTGACTTTGACTACTCAAGGTTGTGCGCGAGATTATGTTGTGAAATAATTGATAAATGAACTAGTGGTGTTGGATTGTCATTCTTATAGGATTGTAACATGGGTTGGACCATAACTATTTCAACATTAAGCACTCAAGGTTGTGCGAGTGTAAGTCAAACTTGCATCCCATGCAAGGTTATTTATGGTTAGCACGCTCTTGTAGTGACGTTGACAAGTCAAGGCTTTTTGGTGGAGTGCATGTGTCACTGTTATGCATGCAATGATTCTCCAATCACCCAATGCATGCTAGATTCATATTTCATCTAAGGTTACCTATAGTTAGCACGTCTTTCTATGGACGTTGACAAGTCATGATTGTGATAATGTGAGTATGTGTCCTTTTTGACATGGTATAGAGGCACCTCAACCACCTAATGCATGCCAAGCTTACATCCAATTTGAGATCACTTAAAGGTGTGTTACCTATTTTTGAATGTTGTATATGAAGTTCATGCATCTTTATCAGTATTTGAAACCTTAGATTCTAAACCAAAATTTATTTTCTCTATTTGCAAAATCACTTCTTGAACGTGCCTCTTTGAGTAGTTCCATGAAAACACCCAATTTCTCAAGCGACTTAGTTAGGAGGCACACATTAATTAGATTCAAATTTGTGTTTGATCTGTTCATATAAATGCCTTTTGAAGGACTCTTTAAGTTTCTTATTAGTTATTCCTCAAGTAGTTTTTCACATTTTTTCAATCAATCAAATATTTTATTTTTATTTTTTGTTATTTTTTAATTTGCCTCTAGAATTACTTAATGACGAACAAATATCGTTTAGCTAAAATAGACGTTCATATCATATATATCAAATGTTGAAATCGTTCGATTATTCGAATAGATTTGAGGGTTTGGAACGTGGTCTTGCAAGTTCCTTACCAAGTTATATTTTGATATTCACATTATTCCTTACCTAGATGTCCTACCTCCTAATTCTCCTAAATCGTCCACAAATAAAAACTCACCCCCCATTTAAACCCAACCTTCAACATCACATCAACAATCATAGTCACCTATACTGATATTGTATACCTCAACCTAATAGGACTTTAACCTTAATTGTTCAAACTCTATTACATTTGAACAACTAGCTCAACCCCCAAACACTTTACCTTATCCTACACCCATCAGGTCTAAGGTTATGAAGCCCTTTCTGATGCAATTTTTCTTGAATGTTTCATGGGGGTTGATGGAAGGTAACGAAAGACTTGTAGATTTGTGGAGGAAGCACCGAAAGATCGTGGAAGTTCTTGGTTTGGGTATGAGTTTTACAAAGGGCAAGGACCAAGGAAGAAGTTAAGCCAACTTCCTTGAGTTTCTAAGAATGCAAGAAGCATCATAGAAGAGAGACTTGGATAAGTGTGCTGAGAATTTTAGAACCACAATTTCATATATCAATCAAGTCTAAAAATTACAAGAGATAAGTATTTTATTTATAATAGAGACTCCTAAAAAGGATAATTGGTTCTCAAAATAATTTCCACTCCTAACATGTCATGTGGCAATTATATGTATAGAAAACTCTCTATTCCTAGCTTGCCATGTGGCAATCCTATTTACAAGAAGCTCTCTATTCATAGTTTGTCAAGTGTCTTTGAGTGATTTGGAGAGTCGTGGAAGGAGGCGCCTAGCTTCTTAAGGAGCTTAAAGAGTCAACATGTAAAGAAAGAGGCGTCCAAGGTAGTCTTGTTTGGAGAGAAATATATTCTTATTCTAAAGTTGGCTAAGAAATACAAAGCCAGAAAATGCTATTCAACTATTTACATTTTATGTAAAAATAAGACATATTATTTCTGAATTCTTCCAAGTTGAACCTCAGCTTTTAGCTTAGAAGAATGGTGACTTTAGCAAGGATGGTCATCCATCACTTTGACTTGATAATATCCTCACTAGAATCACCTACCGCCCCACCTTCCATAAACTTTCAATATTTTCACCCCAAAATCCAACACATGGCCTTTTCAACCATCCTCAACCTTCCAACCTTCACCTACAAACCTTAGCATACCAAACGATGTTATTGTCATGCTAGAACCCTCTAACATGGCAACAACCAATATATCCCCCTAACCATTCTAGACTTACGAGTCTAACCAAACCTCACCTAGTCACATACAAGTTAGCTAAAATAGTCAAGCTAGCCGATTCTTTGTGACTATGGCCCATGGATCAAACACTAAGGTCTTTATCACCATTGACTGATGGATTATGTCCTTCTTTAGACAACCTGATAAACAATGGCAACATTATGATTTAGCCATTTGTCAAGGATCATATCTTTTCATTCCTCCTACTCTAAAGAGGTTTAAGGACATAGAGTTCAATATGCATCTTGATATCATTTGTTTGTTTACTTGCTCTCAACACATATTCATTAATGACTTCACCACCATGTTTCTTTAGGAGCCTGATTTTGCCTTCTGAGAATTTGTTCAACGCATTCCACATGGTGTCACTAGTCGTTATAATTTTCATCAGACATCGTTTGCTGAGACCAAGCCTTTTTTGGAGCACGATGTTTAAGCTATTGTTTCACATAAATGCTTAACGGGGGATTTATTAAAGGGAAATATAATCTTCCTTTTGGATTGGCATAAAACGGCTACAAAGTCATTCCCTCTTCACATGGATGAAATAGAAGCTATCAAATTGGAAGTAGAAAAGATCTTAGATATGCATATGAGTGTTTCCATTAATCCTCTTAAGAAAGTTGTTTATTGATAAGTGTCGTAATTCAATATTATTTCATATTAAAAGATAGGCACTTATGGATTTTTATTGATAAAATAGCTATAATTCAACCCCTAATTTAGGAATTTAAACCTTTTTACATATTTTAAATTGTAAGATGAATGTGAACAACTTATTTCCAAATTTGTGTTAATTTTAGGATTCTATGGGAAAATGAAGATGAAAAGGCTAAAGGAGAATGAATAAGATAAAAAGACAAAGTTGGAACATTGGAATCTCGTCCAAAACTCGCCCAAACTCGCCTAAGCAAGATCACTCCAAAGGAACTTACCCAAGCGAGTTCACTCCAGTGAAGTTGGGTTTTTTCTCATCAAACTCGATTAAGCAAGTAATAACTCGCTTAAGCGAGATATCACTTAGCTCAAACCCAATTAGGTTAAATAGAAGGCATGGGGCATAAGCCTAAACATTATTGGGAGAATAGAGAGAGATAGAAAACCTTAGAGGAAATGATCGTTAAGGAGAAACATCCTGGATCTTCTTTTCTTGCTTTCCATACTTGTAATGGCCAACATGAGTGACTAATTCTTTCCTTTGGGATTGAGAGTAATTTGTTCAAACTTTTATGTATTGAGGTGATATTTATCTATAATATTCAGTTTTTGATTGATGATTGGTGTTATCATTTTATTCTCAAAGCTTGAATTATTCATGTTTTAATCCTTAGATTTGATTGGAAAGTATTTCTAAACATCTGACCTAAATGATAATGCTTAAAATATTTGAATGCTAGGAATATATTTGAAATGTTAATTGTTTTATAACATATGTTCGTAATGATAAGGAATTTTTATAAATATGCAAAAAATCAATATTTAAGAGACTCTCTTAATAATTTTGTATGCGTGGAATCGATATGAAGGATTTTTATATGTGCATCAATATCAATCAAGATTTAATATTACATGCTTTTAAAAAATACAGACGAGTGAGAAGGATGAACCTCAATCTCAATTTTTCCAATTGACTCATACAAATCTTTTACTTTGCCTTATTTAATTTCTTGCAAATTCACAAATAGACAACCTATCAACAAACTTTTACACATTTTCTTATATTTAGTGAATACTATACATGAGATTTTAGAATTGTTCCTTGTGGGTTCGATATCCTCTATAGGGACAAAATATTATTTCTGACTCGGTACGTTTTCCGTAAAATAGTCATCATTGATCAAGTCCCTAAAGTAGTTATCTCTTAGTCTCTTGAAGTTGCTTAGGAGAATTCCTTCAGAAGGCTTTACAAATAATAAGAACCACAAAGCCTCTCGGCAAGAGTCTAAAGAACATGCATAAGTCTCTCAACTCTTGGATATAGTGTTTTCTCCAAAACCAATTTCATCTTCTTGTGTTGCTCAAGCAATTCCATACGCAATATTCAACATAATGTAATTGATAATCCAATAAGCTTTTCAAAGTGAAAGAGAAGTCGTCCAACAACGATTAAGAGATATGAAGGAAAGATAGAATCAAAGGCTAGAACAAGGTGCTCAATCCTCTGTCACCCAAATCCAAAACTCTTTTGTTGAAATACTAAATTAGCTAAGAGCCCCCTAACCCTTCCACCACCTCCTCAACAACCCCCTCAACCTCTATAACAACCATGATGATTTCTTTATAACAACTTGTGTCAGACGTGCTCAGACCCGACCCTAGCACTTAAGCCTACTATCCAGGTCTGCATAATTTAAATGGTCAACTTGTCCCAAATAAGAACAGGGTCCAATGGCTCCAAAGGGAGTCGATCCTAACAGTTGGCAAACACATTAGTTTTTTTATATAGCTTATAGTTTTTGTCACCATAAAAAATGGAGAGATTGTTAAGACATTAGATGGTTTGATTACTTTTAAACAATCTAAAACCTCACTAAACGATCTTATGTATATAAATAATTTATGAGATTTTAATGATAACAAACATTATAAAATATAAAATGTTTACTAAACGAAGTATTTTCATGTGTAAAAGTAAGAAAGAATGTTATTATTGTGTTGGTGTTTAACATATTAGACCGTCTTATTGTCTTTAACGCATTAAAGAGTCTATCAAAATAAACTTGAATCTTATTAAATATTTAGAATCAAATATTTACTTCTAACATTTTAAATATATAAGTTTAGAAAGAATTTGAATCCTAATGTTAAAATGAATTTTTTCATAAAGAAGTTTTTTAATTATATAATGATGATTAATATTTATTTATTATAATGACAAAGAGTGTAGTGAACAAGAGAGAACAACCGATAAAATGTGAACTAAGAGGAAGAAATAGAATTAGATTTTCTAAATTTGTTTTTATATAATATCCGATGAGGTGGAGTAGGAAATCAGAGTGGTGCAAAAAGCAATTATTAGATTATCCATTGGATCCAAATAAGAACAACCCCCTAAATAAATAAAAAAATGAAACGGAGGGTAATGAGGTGAATAGAATCCGAAAACCTTCATTTTAAAATCACATAAGAAGAAACCCTAAATCTCAAACAAAAAAAGTGCATTTATTTTCCATTTCTTTATTATGAGTATTGTTCTTCACCTATTCTCTGCACATGATTTCACCTATTGTTTCAATCCCTAACACGTTCCTCTTCGACGACTGCGCAGAGTATGCGACAGCTGTGGCAGAGTGATATGAGGAGAGTGATCTAAAGGTGCGTTACCTGTGTTTTAAGTTTTGTGTATGAATTAGGATTTCTTCTTTGTCAATGTTTGAATACCTTCAATTTTAAATGACAGAGAAGAAACCCTAATTTCTAAACCAAAATTTGTTTTCTCTGTTGGCAAAATCACTTCCTGAACGTGCTTCTTTGAGTAGCCTTATGAAAACACCAATTTCATACGCGGCTTAGTTAGGAAGCGCACAATAATCGGATCCAAATTCGCGTTTGGATCCGTTCAGAGAAAGGCCATTTGAAGGGACTCTTTGCGTTTCTTATCAATTATTCCGCAACCAGCCTTTCACATTTTTTTTCAATTGTTATATTTTTAATTTATATTTATTATTAATGTTCTACTAGTTTATGTGATAATAATAATTCATAGGTAGATAAAAAGTGAGTCTGAATGAAAAGCCTCCACCAGAAAGCCGATGGAACTTGGAAATGTTAGGTCTTTCGGTTCGCATGGAGGCTTAGAGATAAAGGGTTTGACCCCATGGATCTTTTGAAAGAAATGAACAAATTTATTTTATTCTCTTCTTTTCTCATCTAAGATTCCACATGCTCTTTTTTGTATCTTTTTGTTCATTAATATTTGTTTGCCAATTTTTTTCTTATTTCGTTAATTTTTATTGCATTTTAATAATTATAAAAAATATTTTTCGTATTTGCCTCGTTATTGTTTATTAACCCGGTTATTTTTAACGTAAATATATATAATAAACCGTCTATTTTGAAATTTTATTTAATCTAATATATCAATATTTTAACG
>Ga0123341_1004019_pt1 | contig 12787 bp, 9 predicted proteins | sample Turbeapinknodule_FD_89959 | JGI IMG/M metagenome (GOLD analysis project Ga0123341, IMG submission 89959) | Root nodule microbial communities of legume samples collected from Mexico - Turtle bean Mexico pink nodule | ecosystem: Host-associated > Plants > Roots > Nodule | place: Mexico: Nepantla... | reverse complement strand
TTAAACAAATTTAATGAATCCTTTCAAATCCACAAAACACTTGTTCAATTGTGTTCTATAAAATGTTTAAAAATTATAAAATACTTTATGATAAAATAAAAAATACTGAAATACAATATACGGATAATACTGATGTACGGTGCGATATACAGGCGCTTCGTATATGTGTTTCCGCTTATATATTAAGATAAATAAGAAAAGTATAAAAATTTAGAATAGGTGAAACAAAGTGTTCATGGAGTTTTAAGAGATACCTATAAGATTATAACATAATGCTATATTTCAAATAATAATATTTGAATAGTTTTGATAATTATTGCGCATGCTTTATTATATATTATTCTAATGACAAACTATCTTGAAATACGTACTTCCAAAAGAATAGGATCATAGATATGAAATATCGCTGTCGCATACATTTTTTGTGCATATCCTAGGTATCAATCATCAATTATTCCATTACATTTAATGAGTTTAGATTTATCCAATTGTATAAAATTAGTTCCGAGAAATACGTATATAGATAAAGTTGTCACACGGAATAATTTGATATAAAAATATTGAATATGTTTCAAATTTTAAAAATATGACAAATTTATTTTAATTTCTGTGAAACCCTTAATTTATTTTAATTTTAATTCCTATATGTAATTAATAACACAGTTTAAGTTGTTGATTTGAAATTGAAAATAGAAATAAGGAGAAACTAAAATCAAATTAATTTAGAAGCTATTAAAATTAATAACAAAAAGCAGCCCGTGTGTATCAAAATCTGAAGTAAATTTGTTACTACTTTCTCCCTCGGTGGTTGCTTCTGTGCCGACAAAACAACGATATTACCTCAATTTTCTCTTGGCCCGGTGGTGCTGGATAAAGGTAGAAAGTAACACCATTTGACATGAAATGCACCTTCCTAACATGCCAAATGCCAAATTTTTTCCTTCTTTTTCGTGACTCAGTTACGTAAACCAACCCACACTTGTCGAAGGACACTTCACATTGTTTGAACAGAAGATAGGTTTTGTCCTTTAAACTTCATCTTTTGTTTCTCTTCCTTTCTCCACTTCCCGTTGTTTCGTGGCCAAGATTGCGTAATTTTGTGACAAAAGGCCAAAAGGGGTTCCGAATTTTGTGTGGTTGTGATGGTTTTGTTTGTTGACTAGTTGTGCTCAGTTCCTTTTCAAGCATAGTGGTTAGGGAAGTTGCTTTTTAAGTCTAGGTAAGTTACCGATTTGTCTACTAGTGTTGGACTTTGCTTCAGGGATTGGGCAGAGTAATTAGTCCACCTTTTTGGTCCTTTCTGCCTTTATTATTGCTATCATTTTGGAATTTGGATCAATCGGTTATACTATTTGGATAGAAGAAGATGAGGGGTGGGAGAAAGAGGAGTATGATTAAGCTGAAGTTTAGCAAGATCTACTCATTTGCTTGTGGTAAAACAACCTTGAAGAGAGAACATTCGCGGATTGGGGGACATGGTCATTCCAGGGTGGTTTTCTGCAATGATCCTGATAGGTGTGAGGGAGGGGTTTTCAATTATGCTGATAATTCTGTTAGGTCCACAAAATACACTGTTGCCACTTTCTTGCCAAAATCACTTTTTGAGCAGTTTAGGAGGGTGGCTAATTTCTATTTCTTGGTGGCTGGCATTTTGGCCTTCACAAAACTTACTCCTTATACTGCTGTCAGTGCTATCCTTCCACTCTCTATCATCGTTGGGGCAACTATGGTGAAAGAGGGTATTGAAGACTGGCGCAGGAAAAAGCAGGTAATTTTGTTTTATAATGTAAATTTCTTCAACTATGTTGCATGAGTATGTAGAGTCAAATTGAATTATACCGGTCTTCTCTTCTTAACATTAGTAGGTGGTTTCCTCTTGTGTTTGAATTTACTTACAATTATTTTGCAACTCACTGTCTATGAAATCAGGGGTTTTTAATAGAGAGCTATAGTGCCACTATAGCTGCATTGTGGTGCAAAGAGGCCCTTGCTTGCTACAGCCTTAGCAAAGTGGTCTTAGCAGCCTGAATAGCAATGCTATATAGCTGTGTTGTAGCCCTCTGAAATACATTAATGCTTTTTTGGGAGCTATTTTTAGGATTTTAATTGTTTGTCAGAAATGAAATGGACCGCCGTAATAGTAGTGAAAATGATAAAGAAGACTTGAATTTGAAAGATCACGATTGGTAATTGATGATTCCTTTCTAGGAAACTTATATTTTGTTATTTGAAACACCTAGTGTATTTTGTTGTTATTTATGAATCTCATTATTTTTTTAGTACTTTTTTAATGAATTAAAATCAGTACCTATCTATGCTGCTATAGCATTTCTGGTGCAAGCCACTGTGCACAGGTGTAGCTGTCCAGGATTCAAAACTACGTATGAAGTCTATGGGACATATAGTGTTTAATAGCTTACATGATGTCAATATTACCAAGCTTATGTAAGTGTTTTAAAAAATTTAAGGAAGATTCTATTTCACCGTAACTTTATTAAAATTGAGGAAAGAATGAATGTCAATTTTCATTACCTGCAACAGACAGTTCCTGAAATAGTCTAGTTATGTGTTTAAATCAATGGAATGAGTTGTTGGAAAAAAGGATGAAGTGTCAGTATTTGCTGAAAGAATCTCTCAGACTCCTAAATATATCAATTTCTAGCTGGACTTGAAGACTATTTAATAGTTTTCTAAAATGACAGTATAGTCAGATATGTAAAATTCCAAAACATTGTTTATTTATTCTGAATTCTACTACAACATTTCCCATATTTTAAGTTCTGTGCGCTTTTGGTTACCTTTTCAAAATTTCCATATGTAATGAAATGCCTTTATGGAATTGAAATAATGGATCAACTTCTATGTATAAAAAAGAAATAAAAGCCAATTGGTGGGGGGAAGGGAGGGGCCTCTAGGAAAGGATAGATATCTATGACAAGCTATCAATTCAGGGTATATATTTTAGCTAATGGAATACCTCTACAGGATATTGAGGTGAACAATAGAAGAGTTATATTACATAAAGGTGATGGCATTTTTGAATATACTGAATGGAAGAATCTGAGAGTAGGGCATATAGTGAAGATAATGAAGGATGAATTCTTCCCTGCTGACCTCCTACTGCTTTCCTCCAGTTACGAGGATGCAGTCTGCTATGTCGAGACCATGAACTTGGATGGTGAAACAAATTTGAAGTTAAAACAAGGGTTGGATGTAACTTCTTCCTTACAGGAGGACTTCAAAATCCGTGATTTTAGAGCTCTCATCAAATGTGAAGACCCAAATGCAAATTTGTATTCATTTGTTGGGAGCATGGAGTTTGAAGGGCAGAAGTATCCTCTTTCTGCTCAGCAACTTCTTCTGAGAGACTCCAAACTTCGCAATACAGACTATGTGTTTGGAGCAGTCATCTTTACGGGTCATGACACAAAGGTTATTCAAAACTCCACTGATCCTCCTTCTAAAAGAAGCAAAATTGAGAAGAAGATGGATAAGATTATCTACTTCTTGTTTTGTGTTTTATTTCTAATTGCATTTGTTGGATCTATTCTCTTTGGCATCATAACCAAAGGTGACCTGAACAATGGGTTAATGAAAAGATGGTATCTAAGACCAGATAGTTCCACAATTTTCTTTGATCCAGAAAGAGCAGCTGCAGCTGCTATATTTCATTCTTTAACAGCCTTAATGTTATACAACTTCTTTATTCCTATCTCACTGTATTTCTCAATAGAGATTGTCAAAGTCATTCAGAGCATCTTCATCAATCAAGATATCCACATGTACTATGAAGAAGCAGACAAACCAGCTCGTGCCCGTACTTCAAACTTGAATGAGGAACTAGGCCAAATTGACACAATACTTTCTGATAAAACTGGAACTCTGACCTGCAACTCAATGGAGTTCATCAAATGTTCTGTTGCTGGGGTAGCTTATGGTCGTGGTGTAACAGAGGTTGAGCAAGCCATGGGAAGAAGTAATGGTTCACCTATTCTTCATGAGCATATTAATGGTCTAAAATCAAAATCTAATGAACTCAGGGACTCTCCTGATAGAAAAGAGCCTATCAAAGGTTTTAACTTTACAGATGAAAGGATAATGAATGGAAACTGGGTTAATGAGCCTTATGCAGATGTTATACAGAATTTTTTTCGCTTATTGGCAATTTGTCATACTGCCATACCTGAAGTGGATGAAGGAACAGGAAATGTCTCATATGAGGCTGAATCTCCAGATGAAGCAGCATTTGTGATTGCCGCAAGGGAAGTTGGTTTTAAATTCTACAAAAGAACCCAGACTTGCTTGTCAATGTATGAATTGGATCCTGTTTCTGGCAATGAAGTTGAAAGGTCAGTTATTTTCAATTGCATTGTCTGTTTGTGATCTTGATATTTTGACTGCTGCATTTTTCCTTTGCTAATCTACTTAAAGTATTTTAGGATTGTTTTTCATAAAAAATGATACTTTGACATCCAAAAGAGTTGTATACAACTCTTGATTTGACTATTTTAACAATTAAAAAATATAATAAAGGATATGTTTGTAATTAATGTTATAAAAATTAAAATAATAATAATAAGAGTTGTAATGTAGGGGTAAAATGGAGAAAGGATGTCAAAATTTAATCATCCAATTTTCAATGGGAAAGGTATATACACCTAGTAACTTGTCATGTGATGCTAATGGTTAATTTTCAATACAAAAATTTGAAAGTAGCAATTCTACATTCTCTTTCTTGTGTAATCATTAGCTATCCAGGTATGTAGAGTCTGATATTGATACTTTCAGTTCATGGATTGGTCAACCTATTATGAGAAATGTTAGTAGTATTACGGTGACACAATCTTTCTAATTGGTTGAAATTCACTTGGATCTCATAAAATGTGGGTGGCTTCTCTCATCGTGACACTGTCTGTTGTGACCAAATTCAGTGGGAGATGACAGTGGTTTTCATTAAACTACTGGGATGCACATGAATTTCATCCAATATGAAAAAAGGTGTTTGAAGGAAAGTGTTAGTGTGCGTTGCTATTTACTATTCACCTACTATTCTAAAGTTGGTTATAGCAAAGGTGATTTGTAACCTTGGCTTACAGTTATGTATCTGGATCCTAAAGTCTTACTTTCCTCATATGGTACTGAGAGTCTAATTTACTTTGATATTGGTTAAAATATATAAACGGTGGAAAAAAATTGGTGAAACTGTGGTGAAAGCAATTTTTTCCTTTCTGCATGTTTATTTACTACTGATTATGGTGTTTGAAATTAAGGATTTTGTTGCGAATTCAAGTGAGTTCGATGTGGGTGTGGGTGTGGGTGTTAGTGAAGAAGCTATGAAACGTGGAAAGTCTTCCTACTTGAGTTTTCTGAGTTTCAGACACTTTTTGGACATTGACACTTCACTTACAAATATCCAACTGGTCTTAGATACTTCTCTCTCACTAATTGTCCAGTAAAAAAAATTCTTGGCTTAAACACTTGACCTGAGTCTGTTGTATGCTTTGACACTTAAGCTTAAAACTGACACATCAAGGAAACTAGTATTGTAAAAGAAATATTCTTTTTGTAATGTTTAGGCAGTTTGCTTAAAATATGGTATATTAAAAATAATGCCTCTCAATGTCTTGTTACTATTTTGAGGGCTGCTAAAATTGTATCATATAAAAATTGTAAAACTTAGCAACTTTTCTGAGGCTTTGAATATTTCACTTTGTACACTCTTACTATTACAACTAAATTAATTACCATGTATATATCTTAATTGACTGAAAATGAGTGGGTATTTTTGTTGACCAAAAATAATGTAACGCTTATCTTCTGGTCCCAAGTCCAAATTTTAAGATGGTATTAGAATTATCCTAGATCTATGGTTGGTGGGCCATCTTCATTGCAACACTCTAGGCTGGTAGCCTTGGGCGTGAGGGGATTGTTGGAAAATTGTCTTAATTGCAGTCACTCCTAGCCTGCTTTAATTGTGGTCATTTGGGCGCTGTCTTAATTCTAGCTTCAAGGGAGATGTTTAGTTTACAAAGTCGGGGCCAGTGCATTTAGGAAGATGCCTTAGCCAGTGCATTTGGGGCCAGTGTGTCCAGGAAAAGCTAAGGCCCATGCATCTGAGAAAAGTGGTGAGCATAAGGTCTCAATGGAAAAGGCAAATGGTGAGCGACACCTACGAATTATAGGGACAAACTAAATTAGGACATAGTGAACAAGTGATAGCCCTGTTTGAAAATGAGACACAATAGACGAGGTGAATAATTGGAGTTTCATTATTTTTTGTTTCATGAACTCGACAACAAAATGGTGACAAAGCAATTTATGAAGGATAGTACCACTTTGATAGCATGGTGAAAGAGAGAAAAATAGAAGGATTATATTTCTAACAGTGGTCACTCCTATGTGCCTTACTACAGCTTCTTTGGAGCTTGCCGTAATTGCAGTCTCAAGGGTTATAGTCCCACATCAAGTAGAGATATAACTTAATAAGACTTAAAAAATCTGGGTATTCCTCTTTTTACAATTTTTTTTGGTGAGGTTTAGTCAATCTTTCAGCCAAAATTCCAAGATTCCTTATCAAATTTCTTGAATGATTATCTACCCTTAAATTAGAAAAAATGTCACTAGTTAAGGAATCAATATCAGGAACTTTGTTTTGAAAATCACTGTTGGGAGTGCACCGATAGCAATTTTTAATAAAAAATTTCCAGCTATCTGAAGAGCAAAATGAGAAGAGGCTAAGATAAATAATTTGTACCATGAAGGTAATATTCACGAGTCCATGTTCTATTTGATGAGTCACATACTATAAAGGCTACATAGTAGGCTACGAGCCATAAGACAAGGAAGTGTCCTTACACATTGCTATTAGAGGGTACAAATGTAGTCCCCATATCTATACAAAATTGTGTGCTCCTATAAGGGCACTTTACAAAATCCAACAATGGTATTCCTCAACATGAATAAATTGAATGCATTTAAACTTAGAAACTCATAGTATGGCATCTTCTCCTATCTTTACTTCCAAGTATCACGTCTTATTCCATTTTCTAAGATTCCAATGCATATAACTCTGCCTATGGTTTTGGAGCTTGTCTCAAGCCCGGGTAAAGGAGGAAGGTTGCCTTACTGAACATGGGTGAAAGAGGGGAAACAAAAATATTATATTTAGTGATAGAGGTAGTAGTATAGGATAAATCAGTGGGATGATGGTATATGACTAAGTGACTTAAATTTCTAATAGATTCAGATGAGATTGGTTATAGAATTAGGATAAAGATAGTTGAACGAAGGATGAACCAAATTCCAAATTCCAGCAATAATATGGGATTCATAAAACCACAATTAGTAAAATTTAACTTACCTGTTACTTAGCTCCAATTAGACGATATACTTTTAATTATCTTAGCATTTATTAATATGTTTTAATCACTACCACTATTACTAATAAAGTAGTCTTTATAAGCTACAGAAGTGAGGATGTGAGAACTAACAGTTGCATGATTACTTAAAAACAGATATTCCTAATTCAATTATTATTTATAATTATTTGTGTTTTTGAATTTACTTTCGTCTTGTGAAGTAATTAATTTTGACCAGGCCAGATTAATTTCAATTAACAGGACATACAAGCTTCTCAATGTTTTAGAGTTTAGTAGTTCGAGGAAGCGAATGTCAGTGATAGTGAAAGATGAAGAACGGAGAATTTTTCTACTCTCTAAAGGTGCTGACAGGTCTGTGATTAAATTATTTATAGCCTTCAATACTTTGGAGTTCTTATCTGAACCTTCAACCTATTAACTTGCCTTAACTCATATTTTCATGCAGTGTCATGTTTGAAAGGCTTGCTAACAATGGGAAGACGTTTGAAAAGAAAACAATGGAACATGTGAATGAATATGCTGATGCAGGTCTAAGGACCCTAATACTTTCTTATCGTGAACTTGATGAAGAAGAATACAAGGAGTTTGATAGTAAATTTTCTGAAGTAAAAAATTCAGTCTCAGAAGACCGGGAAACACTGATTGAAGAATTATTGGATACGGTTGAGAGGAATCTAATCCTTCTTGGTGCCACTGCTGTAGAGGACAAGCTCCAAAATGGGGTAGTTTAGAAAAAAAGTTAGCATATGAAGATATATCCATTGGAACATGATTCCGATAATAAGCCTAACAATATTGTTTTGCTAGGTTCCTGAGTGTATCGACAAGCTTGCCCAAGCTAAGATTAAGATTTGGGTTTTGACTGGAGATAAAATGGAGACTGCCATCAATATTGGGTATGATATTGTGATTATGCTTTTTTTTTATATTGGATTTTATGTAAGAATAATTTCTCACGATGTTTGACAAATTTACAAATGCAGTTTCTCCTGTCGCTTGCTTAGGCAAGGAATGAAGCAAATTATAATTCACTTGGAGATTCCAGAAATTCAAGCATTAGAAAAGGTTGGAGACAAGATGGCTATTGCCAAGGTAAAATAAATGTAGTGTTTCTATATAGATGTAGTTTGCATATTGAAGACTCCATGTAATTACATTGGACATATAACAAGATGGTTCTATTCAAATATTCTAAATCCTCATAAGATCTTCTTTCATTGAGTTTATTTTGGGTGAATGTGCTTTAGAATGCTGACAATTAAATTTACATTTCATGGATTAGTCCATTCAAGTTTTATGAATAAAGTGGCTTTAAGGTGTGATATTGTAATTGCAATAACTGCATTTATATGGAGTTTTTCATTTTTCCTTTCAGAAGATTGAAAAAGACAATGCATGCTTGTATTCTGTTGCTTAGTTTATTTAACCCTTAATCGAGATTATAGCTTTTGTTATTCTGTTTCTTTCCTTTTGTTCTTTCTTTTCCTCTCAAAGTTTTCTTTATCTCTGTTGGAAAGGATTTGTTGCTTGGTGTCAGTTTCTGTTAGATACTGGTTAGAGATTAGAGAAAGAATGAACACAGGTGTTATTTTCTAGGATTTTTTGAGTGCTTGAGATCTCTACCAAAACCAACCTCCACTAAACTAAAAACTTGCAGTATTCTCTCCCCGTCCATACTTAATTTTTAACGGCTCTAGTGCTCCCCTTTAGAAATTTTTGCATGCTGCCTTAGGATTACTATCCTCCCACGACTGTTAGGCACATGCTTCCATGTTTCCATGATCAGCTGCAAGTTGCTCTATGTCATTTGCTTTTTGGTGAAGTGCTACTCGGTAGGAATCAGCTTCCTGTACATGTTATTTCTTTCAAATATTGGAATTCCCATATGTTTCTCCTTGAATTCTTTCCTTTAGGTCACAAGTCACAACATGAACAACTCCTAGGGTCTTGGAGATACTGGTTTAGAGATTAAGAAACAGGATTTCTAGAGCATGCAACGTGTTCCTCAAAATCAATCTTTCATACTTGAGGCTCCTATTACTAGTAAAAAAAATCAACACATTGGGATTTAGCTTAAAGCATCTTAGAGAACCTGTGTAATTGAAATTTGAGTGCTGATATTTTTAGGTGTCAAGGGAAAGTGTGCATCATCAGCTATCTGAAGGTGCTCAACTGCTTTTTTCTTCCAGAGGGACCTGCCAGCAGACATTTGCTCTGATAATTGATGGAAAATCACTTACTTATGCTCTAGAGGATAATATGAAAAACATGTTTCTAGAGCTTGCTAGTCATTGTGCATCTGTTATCTGCTGCCGCTCATCGCCTAAGCAGAAAGCTCTGGTATTTTTAAGCCTGTTCTGCATCCTTCTATTTGGCATGTTGTATTTATTTTTTTTTGTTAATACTGATGATTATTCTAGTTAGCTCTTAAAAAGTATTTTATTGTTATTGGTTCCTCTCAAGGTTACTAGACTGGTCAAATCTGGAACTGGTAAAACAACATTAGCTATTGGTGATGGAGCTAATGATGTCGGAATGCTTCAAGAAGCAGATGTAGGGATTGGAATCAGTGGTGTCGAAGGAATGCAGGTACCCAAAAAATTGACATACTATTCAAATTTTTAAAATTGATTTTTCACCTTCATATTCTGTTTTAGTAAAAGTTTTTCATTTGTATCCTTTCTACCCTAGGCCGTCATGTCTAGTGATATTGCAATTGCACAGTTCCAGTATTTGGAAAGATTACTTCTTGTACATGGACATTGGTGTTACCGGAGGATGTCATCAATGGTATTTCCACTCAAACTGGATCTCAGCATTCTATAGATTTAGGCTCTGAAGGATGTTCTGATCTGAAAGCTTTAATAGTTATATTAACTTGTTTATTCTTCTGGCAGATATGCTATTTTTTCTATAAGAATATCACATTTGGATTCACCCTATTCTTGTATGAGGTGTATGCATCATTCTCTGGACAGCCTGCATACAATGACTGGTTTTTGTCTCTCTATAGTGTCTTCTTTTCGTCACTTCCTGTAATTGCCCTTGGGGTCCTTGACCAGGATGTATCTGCCAGGTACTGCCTGAAGGTAAGTTGTGTTTATCATCTAAGGATATGTTTGCTTCAAATTCTCAAGCCCTTCAAATGGCCTTTTTCAAACAGGAGAACATTTCTCCTTCCTCTTTTCTGGGCTCAAACACTGTGATTGTCACTTTTATGGTGACAAAAATGTAATCCAAACGCGGCATTAATATGCTGTCATGTTTGTATCAATAAATGAGAAACGAAAAATTTCATTGTTGTAGTGTTAAAAAATAGTTTTTCGATTTAAATAAGAAACAATAAAACTCACCAAATAAAAGGAAAGGAAAGATAGCAAAACTCTTGCATAAATTTATATAATTGGTATACCTTGATTTCTGCTAGACCAACTTAGCTTTTCACCTTCTTGTTGCAATTTTGTCCTGACATTAACAACACCTAGGAATCCCATTTTAAAGGTTAGTTAGTTTAGTAATGCTGTTTAAACACAGTAGTCTCTTGTATATTGCATAATAGATAAATTTCCCTTGGTTATTATATCTGAAGTAAAATAAACTAGCTTCAACATGTTTCTCTGCTGAGTGATTGATCATTCATGGTTATATCTGTTTAATTTTGCAGTTTCCTATCTTATACCAAGAAGGTGTGCAAAATGTCCTCTTTAGCTGGCGTATGGTACTTAGTTGGATGCTTAATGGATTTATTAATGCCACAATGATATTCTTCTTCTGCACCAAAGCAATTGAGCCTCAGGCCTTTGATGAGGAGGGAAGAACCGCGGGAAGGGATATGCTGGGCGTGACAATGTATACTTGCATTGTTTGGGTTGTGAACTTGCAGATGGCACTTGCTATACGTTACTTCACCTTGGTACAACATATTTTTATCTGGGGTTCCATTGCTATCTGGTATCTTTTCCTCCTGGCATATGGAGCAATGCCTCCAAAAGTTTCTACAAATGTTTACAAAGTCTTCATTGAAACTCTCGCCCTGTCTCCTTCCTTTTGGGCTGTGACTTTCTTTGTGGCGATCTCAACACTTATACCATACTTCACATTCTCAGTAATTCAGATGTGGTTCTTCCCCATGTATCACCAAATGGTACAATGGATGAGGTATGGGAGGAAGACAAATGGCCCTGAATAAAATACTGTGATGTAGTGAGCAAATATCATCGTGGTCAACCACAACGAGTAGCACATTTTGGTGCTGAGACTAACCATAGACAGAAGTACTAACCAAAGATAATATATGTATAGACATCCCAATGGGTGTGTTTATAGAGTTATAACTGTTTGACTGAAAAGTTATTATAGTATATATGGCACTGATTGAAGTTGAAACTGTTGAGAATGACACGAAGTGGGTCCTGTCTAGTGTAATATACTGAGATTTTGGTTGAGAAATGTGATCTGTTCTATACCATCAGTTGTGTTTTATTTTAGGAAAATGTTATCTGTTAACTTATTAAGATAATGGTTCTTGTCAAAGATTGATGAGACTTCAGTGATGGAAGATCCTTGAAAATGGTTTTTACAGATGATTGGTAGATTAGACTTTTTTGGTAGATGTAATAAATGTATTAAAAAATTTCACGCACAGTCAAAATGTTTTTGAAAGACAGATATAGTTAATATCAAATCGAAACAAAATTCTTTCTATTAGTTTCAGAGTTTATTTGTTTTATACAAACTAACTAGTTCTAGAAATAAAATTGTTTTCGAATATAGAATTGGAAAGGAAGATATAAAACAATGCGAAAGTGTAATGAAGGATAAATTGAATCCTTAAATGAAAGAAAATAAAAATGACGCTAAATCTGAAAGAAGCAAATAAAAGTGTAAAATGTGGGCAGTTTCTTCATGTACCTCCATGTTTTCTTCATGCACTTTCATAGAACATGTGAAATGACAATTTTACCATTTGTTTACCTTTTCTATTGGCATCCTCTTCCTCTATTTTAGAGTGTATTTCAAATTTTATAGTTTGCAAGATATTTTTTGAGTTTGAAAATGTATTCTGAACTTTAGAATTCGAAAAGTCTACAAATTATACGATTCAAAAGTGAAAACAAAACGAATTTCACATCTCTTGTTCAAGGATAATTTTAGAATTGAAAAATTTATGGAGGTGCAGGAAGAAACTATGGAGGTGGAGGAAGAAATTGCCTTAAAATGTGAAGTACAATCAAATAAGATAAAAGTTTTTAGAGAAAAAAAATGGGAAGTTTTACTTTCCTCAATGTACAAATGAGGATGACAAAAATAAGGCAAAGAAAGAGTTTCGAACAAACAACTAAAATATTGAATGTTTTTATTATTTTCATTTTCAATTTGCTTTCACTAAGATGCAATCTATAGTTTGG
>Ga0123341_1004018_pt1 | contig 12788 bp, 6 predicted proteins | sample Turbeapinknodule_FD_89959 | JGI IMG/M metagenome (GOLD analysis project Ga0123341, IMG submission 89959) | Root nodule microbial communities of legume samples collected from Mexico - Turtle bean Mexico pink nodule | ecosystem: Host-associated > Plants > Roots > Nodule | place: Mexico: Nepantla... | reverse complement strand
CTAAATTGGTATCTAATTAGCAACCAAGGTTTTTGCTACCAAATTTAAAAACTAAATAATTGGTAGTTAAAACCTTAGTTGCTAATTAGATATCAATTTAAAAACTATTTAACAATAATAGAAAATAATAGAAATTGATTTAGAAACCATTTTTTTTAGTTTCTAAAATTATCTCTATTTTAGTTCCTATTGTAACTAATTATTTTGGTCTCTAAAAATTGGTTTCTATTTCATGATTTTCTTGTAGAAGTGTTATTTTTATAAGCACTTTTTTTTACTGAAAATAATAATTGTTGTCGATTTTTGCTTAGTAATAAGTTTGCCAGCTCATCCCACTACAATTTTTTTTTTCTTAAACCACACATATACATGTCCACAGTCAATGGTAAAAAAATAATTATCTAAAATAGAGATAACCAATAGTTTTTAATTATTTTTATATAATAACTTTTATTTTCTTTAGAAACAAAACGTGCAATATTGCCTGTTCTTTTTTTAAGCAACAATTAATAAAATGTTGAGAATTATGGACCACACTTACGAAAAATGTGGATATTATATTTTAAGTCACATTTTTTTAATGTTACTTTAATACATTATAAAAACGAAAACGAAAACTAACGTGTTGGAAATCCCACATCGACTAGAGATTAGGACATTTCATTATATATAAATGGGTGCAAACCTCACCTCCATGAGCCGGTTTTATGGGATTGAATTAGACTTAAAGCCCACTTCTTAACACTACGAAAACCCCGACCTCATACATCGAAATATTAACTTTTCCTCTACAACACTCCCACTTATATTTCAAGGAAAAAACCGGTGCAATTTTTCTTTATTTTTATGAAAATGATAAAATTTTTAAAAAATCACAAAACTAGGTAACTAATACAGAAAGGAAGACGATTTTAATTTGAAGAAATTATAATTAGATAAACAAATCTTATTTTTGATGAAAAAATTGTTTTGAAAATCAGAAATTGTATATCAAAACACGACTTTTAATTGATATTTTTTTACAGAAATCGTGATTTGAAGTACGTTTTCACCATATTTTTCTTCCAAAAAAATGTTTCATTTTTTTTTTCAATTCCTACACTGAAGTCATGTTCTAACAGACGAATCTAATTTTTTTTTCAATTTTACACTGAAGTGTATTTGTAGAGACTATTTCTACTTTTTTTAACTAAATTTGTGTTTGGAAGCACAAATTGTTTTTGATTTTTTTAGTTTTTCAAATTTTGCTATGTTTTTTATTAATTAATTTGGGTTTAACTATTTTAAAAATTAATATTTGAATAGTTTTGTAATTTGATATGAATTTTGGTTTATTAAAATAAACTTATTTATAGTTGTATGCATGATTGATTTTTTGAGATTGTTTGTAAAAAGAAAACCCTAAATCTTACCTATCATGTTTTATTAATCTTTTTAATCTACAAGTTAACTTTTGAAATTAACAAAATACTTAAGAATTAGTATACAACATAATATTAAGATGGTTTTAATATTCAATATGCAACACTATTTAACAATATGTAATATACATTTAATAATAATAAAATGAGGATATTGACAACATTAACTTTACAAGATTTAGAACTTATAATAAATATGGTACTTGAATTCCCAAATTGTGATCTTTTTTCTTAGAGATTTGTGTAAAAATATACCATCCTTGTCATAAATAAAGATAATTTTTCTACCTTGTGGGTGGATTGAATAAGAGTAAAAGTCTTATTGAATTTTTCTTTAATACTATAGTCTTTAGTGTGTATCATAATTTTAATATACCTATTGATCAGTACTTATATTAAAAGAGAAATATATTTTTATTTACTAATCGAAGAAAGAAAATATATTTTATTTATTATAAATTAATATTCTTAAAAACTAAATTTATAAACCAAATAAATAGTTTATATAAAAATAATAATATACTTACTATTGTCTTAAAATTAATTACGAAGTATGCCAATTAAAATTAATAATCAACAATAAATATAGTCTTAAATTTTCTCGTTAACCATTGTTTTAAAAGTGATGTTACTTTTTTTAACCTTCACATTTTATTGTACGTACTATTGGACAACCCTAACCTTCACATTCTTTTTCTTAAGAATGATTTTATTATTGATTTTGTAAAATATAATTCTTTTATTAAAAAATATTTATAAAAAAATCATTTTAAAAAATAATTATTAAACTTTATTTAGATAATTTAATATTTATTTGATCTATTACATTATGTGAGTACTTTTTTGCATTCATGACAATTAATTATAATGATAAATTTTACATATTGGCAAGATTGCAGAGATAGAGGAATAGTGCAGTATTGCATGGCTTAACAAAAATAGAAGAAAAAGAGCACTTTTTAACTTCAATGGCCCGTTTCTACTACGCCCGACCCATTTTGTGGTTCGGGTTAGCCGGATCGGTCGGAGGAGCTCACCATGTCTGTTACTTATGTTGTTCACCATTTGCAAAGTTTTTCAAGTTGCAAGAACACTCAGAATCGAGGTCACTTCTTCTTCTTCTATGTCACTTACACAATGCCCTTCATTTCCAAAATTCAGCGCCAATCTGATTACACCCTTTTCAGCTCTGCCACTCCCATTGTCATCGACAATGGTGCTTCCTACTTCCGTATTGGGTATTTTCCTAAACCCTAATTTCGCCTCAAAATTGAAACTTTATTTTTTGGTTTATGTATTTTTCGCATCAGCTGACGGGGTTGTTGATTTTAACGTTAAAGCTGGTTCCTTTTGGTGAATTGTCAGATGGGCAGGAGAGACTCAACCTCGTGTTGTTTTCCGCAACATTGTCCAAAGGCCACGCCACAAAGCCACTGGTATCCTACATTCTACATTTTCACCATGTTTTCTTGTTCTTCTCCATCTTAGTTGCTGTGTTACGTATTTGTTTTGTTGTTTGTGTTTGTCGAAAATGTTGGTGAAACTGTGTAGTTAATGTTATTATAGTTGTTAACTTGTTACGTTAATTTTTCTTTTTTGTCTTGGTGCATTTTCGTTAGTCATTTCATTTCGTAAAAAACATAAAATGGGACCGAGATATATCTATTATTGTGAGTTAATGGTCTCTTATATTTAAGAGGAACCTTTCTTATGAGCCATTGATAATGAGCCAACAAAAGGCAATTTGTCACATGTTGAATAATTATTTGGAACACTCTGTTGTTACACAGGAGAAATTGTCACTGTTGTTGGTGACCATGATCCAGCATTAATGAAATACTTTGACTGTAGTCGCTCTGGACCCCGCTCAGCGTTTGACAGCAATGTAGTTTACCAATTTGAAATGATGGAATATGTAAGTTTTTTCCTCATGGCAATCCTGTGAGTATATAAAGAACTTGTTTTTTTGAGTCATTTCAATGTGAATTATATTAAACGTTTAGAATTCAGTTCCGATTATCTTATTCTAGCCTGTGATCTGTGTTGGTTCTTCCATGTGTGTTATATGCATGTGAAGTTGCATTTCTAATTCAGGAAATGGTCTATTTGGGTGGCTGCATGTTAGAATCATAGTTTATACTATTGTTATTGCTTTATGAAGACTGATGAGATATCTTTCTCTTGTTGTTGATTTGTCCAAATTGGACACCAGAATAAGCAGTAATTCCTAAGGATTAATGTATTCAAACCTTGGGATACTCTATTCTTAAATGTTTAGTGAAAGTATCCAAATTCCAAAATATACTCTGTTTTCCTCTGCATGGATTCTAGCTTTTGAATTGTGATGACATTGCTTAAATTAAATATTGTTTGAACATGGCCAAAATTCATTTTTTTTGTTGTCTAGAATATGAACCTCAGCATTTCAAGGTCTTACAGTTACATATTGATAATAAGCTGGGACTATCTCATGCACAGTGGTGCCTTGCACTGGGCAATACCAAGGTTCCTTTTTATAGCATATATTATGTAGAGGAACTAGTTTCCTTGTATGAGAATAGATAAATTGACATGTGACAATGGGATTTTGATAGGGTCACAAGTTAAAGGTCATAAGTTGAATATGGAATTATAAGATTTTTATAACTAATTGGAAGGGATGTGTACCATATTAAATATAAACATCATGGAAATAGGATCATGTATGTATACTAGTGTATTCGTCTAATAATTATAAAGAACATATAATGGGAAGCATTACTAAAATTTTCTTTCATTTATAGATTTTGGACTTTGGATTTGATCGGTTGGGAGCAACAGGATCAGAGGTATGCCCATTACTGGAATAGCATTTTTCATTTTTCTTCCCTTGGCATTTTATTTATCTTTTTTATGATGACATTTTAAACTCCAATAGACCACTACTACTACTACTTTTGATATGTTAGTAAACTTCTTGGCCTCTGTAGTTTACCTAGCAGTTCCTTGACTTGATGTGTACAAATTTTTCTCTTTTTGAACTTTGACAATTTAAATTATTTAACTCACTCTTTTCTATCTTTATGTTTAATGTTGGAGCAGATTGATCATCCTGTCCTGATCACAGAATGTGTATGCAACCCAATTCAGTCTCGTAGTAAAATGGCAGAACTTCTTTTTGAGACATATGGTGTTCCGTCTATAGGTATCAATACTTTATTAATCCTAACAAAAAGAAAAAAAGAACTCATTTTCTCCAAGTAGCCTTTGTAGGAACCGGAATGTTGGCTTGCCTGTTGTGAAATGCCCAATCTTTCCGCCAGGGCAAGTCTTTAGTGAAAAACGAATTTCAAATGAGGCCCATCAAGACTGTGTTTGACATCTCGTCACTTAGTTGTTACTTGTTTGGACCTAATCACGGGCACATATTTTTTGCTACTCTATACTAGTTTTGCTAGACCATAATTTATTTGACAATAATATTTATGCTTCTCTGTTATGGCAGCCTTTGGTGTTGATGCAGCATTCAGCTATAAATATAATCAACAACATGGTGTTTGTGATAAAGATGGTCTTGCTTTGTGCCCTGGATTCAATACAACTCATGTGATTCCGGTATGCTTTATGTGATATTTACGGATTTTTATGCAAAGGATTACCATTTTTGTTTGTCGTTACACGCATTGTTAAAGTTGTAGATCACATACATATCATAGTTGTTTAGTCCGATTGCTTACTTTTGAGTATTCGTTGAACCTCTATGTAGGAGGGTTGTAATATGATGAAAAAATTCTCTTGTTTTTGCGGACATGTTTGCCTTTTGCCAAGTAACAGTTGCATTTTCTTAAATTGGTATACCTCATTTGCTGTGCTGCTATATCAGTCTTTCTGTTCTCTGTCATTAATAATATTGTTAATCTGTATAATTATTTTCAAGAAGATACTTCTAAAATAATATTTAAAATTAGAAAGAGAAGTGGCTTAACACAATTTTGCATCTGTTAATAAAAGAGGGTGTGAACGGTTTTGAAGCTAAAATATGCTCCCACCTTTCTTTTTGAAGGCTGTTTTCCTATGGGGGGAAATTAAGTATAAGAATACCATTGAATAAATTGGAAAAGTATTCATTAAAATATTTAAATAAATTCAATGGCCATTCTGCTTTATTGCATAGTTGCTGACAGGATTTAGATAACATTATCAGGTGTATGAAGTGTTATAACTCTTAATAATAATTTTTTCACATCTCTATATTTCCAGTTTGTAGATGGGGAGCCAATATATAAAGGATGTTGCCGAACCAATGTTGGTGGGTTCCATGTGACTGACTATTTAAAGCAACTTCTTTCACTTAAATATCCTTATCATATGTGAGTACAAAATCATCCTTCCTCTGCTATCATATTAACCTGTGTGTTAAATACATAGTATTTCTTACTCTTTTTAAAAATTCTCAATGCAGGGCTAGATTTACATGGGAAAAGGTTGACGACCTGAAGATGGAGCATTGTTATATTGCACCAGATTATGCTTCTGAAGCTCAACTGTTTCAGGTAAGAAAAGGCTCTTCTTTTCAGTCTAAGTTTATGAACTGTTTATCTGTTTCTAAGATTTTACTTCATTAATGGTTTGACAGAAAAAGTCTAATGAGGCTAAAGAAAAAACCAGATGTTGGCAGCTCCCTTGGGTTCCACCCCCTACTGAGGAGCCTCCTTCTGAGGAAGAGATTGCTAGAAAGGCAGCTATAAGAGAGAGACAGGGTCAAAGATTACGAGAAATGGCTGAGGCAAAGAGGTCCTCTAGAATAAACGAATTCGAAAATGAATTGCATGGTTTGGAATTTCTTCTAAAACAGCTTGAACAAGTTGAAGACAATGATATTCCATCTTTCCTAGCAGAGACTGGTTATGTCTCTAGGCAGGAGATAGAATCTGCCCGCACTAAAGTTACTCAATCTTTACGTAAAGCAAAAGGTGAACGAAAGAGTGAACAAGCTGAAAGTGAGAAGGCTGACTCTGCCACTAATGAAAAGTATTCTCTTATAAACATCCCTGACGACATGCTCTCCCCTGAACAGGTCAGTTTTATATCATATCTAATAGCTTATCAAATTCATCTTTAGATTCAATTTACAGTCTTTCCACCTCATAAATCTACACGTAAATTTTTTGCGCACTTCAATATCCAAATAAGTTTTTCAAGTTGTTCTCTGTGCTCTGTGATGTTGACCATGTATTTGTGGGTGTGCTTTGTTGATAGCTAGCTGAAAAAAAGAAGCAGTTGTCACTGAAATCCATGTCAGATGGACGACAACGATTGAAGCAGAAGCGTTATCAAGAGGAATTGGAGCGAGAAAGGAAACAACAGTTAGAGGAGGAAAAACGCCTGTATGTTTATATGCGAGTCAGTTTATTCAGTTTTATTAAGAGTGCTTTGTTGAATATTTATGCGACTGAAAAAGCTTATCATCATCTCTACCTGGTAAAATGGAAAAAAAAGAAAAAGAAAAGCTTCTTTACTTAGTCTCTTGTCAAGGGAAAGAAAGATTAGGATATGACTTTTGTACAAAACATGAATAAAATCTTAAGTCTTGCCAAGGTTTGAGTACTTATAAATTGTTGTTCTCTATTGTGATTAAAACCTTTCGGATTGATTTTTTCCCTTCTTACTATAGAGAGAACCCAGAGCTTTACTTGGAACAATTGCGTGCCAAGTACAAAGACCTCTCAGAGAAAGTTGAGCAGCGAAAACGGCTCAAGACAAATGGAGATCATTCTAATGGAAATAACTTGTCTGGTGGCATTGGTCGTGGGGAGAGACTCCATGCTGCTCAGAGGGAGAGAATGCGCCTCTTAACTACTGCTGCCTTCGATCGTGGTAAGGGCGAAGATACATTTGGTGCCAAAGATGAAGATTGGCAACTGTACAAATTGATGAGCAAAGATGATGATGGTGACGAGGGAGCAGATGAGAATGACACTGAGCTAGCTCGCATCTCTTCCAAGCTACAGGTTAGCTTCATAGCAATGTTAACATGTTCTGTGGATTGCAATCAGCATTTGCATGGTTGTGTTGCTTAGAAGCTCCTGATGACTCACAAAAGTGTTGTTGAATTGTTGCATTGGTGCAGGAGTTGGATCCAACTTTTGTGCCCAAGTCAGAAACTGGTAGCTCTCAATCTGCTGAGGCATCACGTCCCCGTCCTCTAACCAAAGAAGATTTTCAAATTGCTTTTGGTGTTGAAAGGTTCCGATGCCCTGAAATCTTGTTCAATCCAAACTGGATCGCAGTTGATCAAGCAGGGTTAGATGAGATGGCTGGGGTCTCAATAAGAAGGTTATCATGTAAGGATGAAGGCCTAGAAGAGAGACTCACTAACTCCATACTTGTGACTGGTGGAAGTTCTATTTTCCCCGGCATCATTGAACGCCTTGAAGCCGGAATTAGGATGATTCGACCATGTGGATCACCCATTAAAGTAGTTAGAGCATTGGATCCTGTTATGGATGCATGGCGTGGGGCTGCTGCATATGCAACAATCCCACTATTCCATACCCAAACCTTCAGTAGGATGGACTATTTTGAAAAGGGTGAAGACTGGCTCCGGAGTTATCAACTCAAATATTCATTGTAAATGAATTAATAACACGACCCTTCTTGTCTTCAACACCATACCTTAATTTACACAATCTTATCCCTTCAGCTAACTTGTTGCTCATCTTGCTGCATAAGCTATAAGCAGTGTGCTTTTGATTTTCAATTGCCAAGCAAAACAATTTAAACTATTTTTAGGCTAACAAATTTACTGATAAAACACATCCTATTTTGTTTACTCACGAGTTTCTTTTACATTGCAAAGACACAACACTATTTCTCCTTCTATGTGCAAGACTTTTGCTTTTACCTTCTTTGTATTGTTCTTGGACAGAAGCTGTTAATTTTCTTCTTTTGTGTGATGATTCTTACAAATCGCAAAGGTATAACAGCAGTCTTCCTTCTCCTTCCCCGTGCAATGTCTTAGCTTTTTTCTTTATCATTGCTCTTGGACAAAAGGAATTAGTATTTTTTCTTATTTACCTATACATTGATATAACATTGGTATTGGTATTGATGATACTGGTGCTTGCTAAATTGAATTGGTGTTCAAACTTGGATGTGTATCTTTGTAAAACTACAATAAAATGATTGTTTGGTTTTTGAATGTATGGATTGATATGTTTTTATCTTCGATTTTTCATGTGTTTTGTAATTTTTATATCTATAAAAGCTCAAATTAATTTGTATAGGAATAATAATAAAGATTGAATACAACATGTAATATAATGCAAATCTCATAGGAAACTGAAAATATTTAATTTCAAGGTGAGTGTGAAAATCAATGAGCTTTATATTTAAAATTTTACATAGTTTGTTTGAGATGAAAGGAACTGGAAGAAGATGGAAAATTATGAATTAGAAGTTTAAATGAGGTAATTTGAGATCATTTGTGACGAAATAAATGTGAATTTTGTATGTACACTTGCACAATACATTTAAAAACCTGAATTAATTTGTCTTTTTTGAATTCTTTTTTGAGAAATTGGAAAAAAGAAATGGGAGTCCCTCCGAAGAATAATTCTAAAGATGATTTTTTATATTTGTGTCTTCTTGATCTAGCAATTTGCCTTGAATTTTTGCAAAATAATTGATTGTGTAGGGTTACATAATCTATTATATTTAAATAATTTTAAATATGCCTACTCCATTATTATGTGTAATTAACAAGATGAATGATTATCCATTTTTCTTAAAAAGTTTTTAAAGAAGTTATGATTTTGGTTGAATATTTTTGGATGTAATACACAACTTTTCATGACAATCTAGTGGACCTTTGCCCATTAGGCATAATCATATCAAATTGAAGAAATACCTAAATTGTTTCCAGAAAAAAAAATGGGAGTGATGGCTGATAGATATCTAATAGAATTTTTATGTAAATGAGTTTTTGAAGTGTAATTTTGTTGGCACCTTCATCTAACAAAGGGATGGTTAGTGGTTATTAACACTTAAATGATTTCTAATTTAGTTTAGTTAAAGATAAAAAAGTGTTTAAAATTGTAAACTATTTCAATCTCCTTGTTGTAATTCAAAGCTTTTGTATATCAGTGGAGGAAGAGAAAAAGAAAGAACCATGCCATCACTTTTGCTTCAATTGAAAGTCACAAATTAACCTGTTTTTCCATTTTTCTACTGATTGACTCTAATCATTACATCACTTCAGAAAATTTTAGCTCAAAAGCCACCAAACAAATTTTCCTTGCACTTCACTGTTTGACACTATCACAACTTTGATCATTCTATGCATGAATGATTCATGCAATTTTCACCACAAATATCAGTTTGAGTCAACAGCTCCTAAATTATGAAATTGATTTGAATCAAAATCATTGAATAGATCTGATTGCACTTGTTCATTCTACAATGCTTACCAAATACTGCTTGTTCTTGGTAATTTCACCTATTTCAGTTCAGAATGAATTAACACCACAGTTATTTGATAAAATGCACAATAATTATTGTTATTATTCTAAATACCATTTTTTGTTAATAACTTGATACAATTTATTCAAAATTGTAATCGATATACCATTGTTATTGTTATTATTGCTATAATAATATTGAAACACCTTCTTTATTAACTTCACTATTTGGTAGATTATGCAAATAAACCAAAGTTAATTGTAAAAAAAAAATTATAAATTTACATAGAATTAAAAACTAATTTAAATCATAGTTTACATTATGAATATTTCACTTTCAATAGACAACTCAAAACGTGTAAGACATGTAAGTTTCAAAAATTTGATATAGTTATAAAAAATCATGAGATTGTCAAGTTATAAATACCTCTTCTTCCCTTAATCTAGTTAGGTAAAAATCAGAAATAATTAACTCATTATAACTTTTTAAAAATAATAAATAAATAAATAAACATAATAGTATAATAGATGTTAATAAAATCAATTTTTTAATAATCTTTTAAAATCACTCACAAGAAATTTCACATAATCACATTCTAGGCTTTTTTTAATCTCTTTAATACTTGTCATTATAATATGATTTATAACATAATACATTACAACCTCACCAAACATCTCTATATATAGATCCAATGGCAGGTCTAATAATCAAATCAAAGCATCACTTAATTTACACAATATTAACATCAATAGTCATGTTAATCACTAACAACATCTTGAAAGTTCAACTTCACTCTATAAATAAGTTGACAACACATAAGTCAAGATACGTATTTAATAACATTAATTATCTTCAACCTCTAAATACCAAAAACTGATTTGGGTGTAGGACATTCTACAAATACCCCCTGATAACCAAGACCAAAGACGGACAACGAAACCTAAAACTAAAGATTGGAGATATATCAAAACCTTTTCAATCTTTACAAGAACACCAACATGTAATATTAAAATTTATAATTATAATAAACTATTTAATTAAATGTTGTAGATCTAACAATACAAATAAACTAACAATTAATTATCCCCAAACTTCAAATACTAAAAAATGACTTGGGTGTAAGACATTCTACAAATACCCATAATAATCAAGATCAAAGAAGGAGAACAAGACCTAAAACTGAAAATTGAAAATATATGAAGACCTTTTCAAACTTTACAAAAACAACAACATATAATATTAAAATTTATAATTATAATACCACTCATTAATTAAATATTTTACCGATGTAATAATACAAATAAACTAACAATTATATCAATTATTTGTATGCAAGAGAAAAAAAATTGTAATTGACTTCTTTATTGTACTTTAAGAGTTTTCAAATATTTTATAACAGACGTCATAAAATATTCTTCCTCTAAAATTCTTATACTCAAATCCCAATCCAGATGGACAGATAAAATATACATATATATTAAATAAACATAAAAAAATATACAAAGAAACATTTATCGTGTTATAATGATATGTTTCAAAATTTCTCAGCATCATGTTTAAACATAACTTTGATACAATTCATAACATTCTGAAGCTGAATTTTACCTTAAGCAAATAACTATATATATAAATATGATATCAGTTTTAATAAAAAAAAATATGAATATCTAAATTATCTATATTAAAAAAATGAATAACTCGATTTAATTTGCACTTAATTCGAAAATCCTTGAAAATACTTAACTTTTACAAATTGAATTTCGTCACGTGTGTTAATTAAGAATTCAGTTGTTAGCATAAATCAAATATTTCTTGATGTGATAGTTAATAATTCATATGATTAGGACTATAATCAAATTATTTTATTTACTTTATTGATTTTTTTTATGTTGATAAATTAGAAACTAGTTTTAATTAGTTAAAGCATCTTTGTTTAAATTATTTAAAAGTAAGGAATGCTTGGTGTTTGAATTTTTTTTTATAGAACAAACACTCTAGTAGGTTTAACTTATTATCTAAATTTATAAGTGATTAAACCAACACTTTAGTAGGTTTAACTTATTATCTAAATTTATAAAAGATTCAGAGTTAATGATGGTTTGATGTAACACCCTCCGATATTAACATGTATAAAGTAGTTTATTATCATCATCATTATTATTATTTATTATTATTATTATTATTATTATTATTATTATTATTATATATCAAATGGTTAAGAACAAAAAAAGTAAGTTAATAAGAACAAAATCAATATACCAAATAGTCATAATACAAATATATTTTCAAATCCAACCGAGTCTATTTAGCCCTTCATTTTTTTCATTTCAAAATACTTAGAATAAAACTTGTGAAATTTGGATCAAAGTTCAAATAGAATAAAAATAAGTAATCATTATGTAAAAACTCGTATTAAATATATTTTACAAATTCTTCATAATCTTTAAAAGAAGTTCTTTAAACCAATTATGTCTGTTGTAACAAACAGTTTAAAACTTACATTTAACATCATCTAGCATAATATTTATCTATCATAAATATTACATTTTAGTTTAACTCCTTTAACCAAATATGTAATTCGTAATCAATAAAAATAAATAAACTCAAACAATGTTATCCAATTACGTGCATTACAAATTAAAAAACAATTACTTTCCTACTCAAATCAAGAAATTGATCACAATTTAAACTAGTTTCTCCTATTTCCAGTTACTTGTGTTTCAAGAAATCTAGAAAAATATTACCAAATAAATCAAACTTCATTCAAGAGATAAACTAATTAAAAGAAAGACTCATCTCAAATTATAGAATCAACAAATATTTAATTACTCACAAAATAAGTTAAAAAATAAAAACAAAAACAATAAGATATTTAATCCAAATTCATTTATGATGGGATATAATTGATCTTATAACGATGTTATATTG
>Ga0123341_1004017_pt1 | contig 12788 bp, 11 predicted proteins | sample Turbeapinknodule_FD_89959 | JGI IMG/M metagenome (GOLD analysis project Ga0123341, IMG submission 89959) | Root nodule microbial communities of legume samples collected from Mexico - Turtle bean Mexico pink nodule | ecosystem: Host-associated > Plants > Roots > Nodule | place: Mexico: Nepantla... | reverse complement strand
TTATTATTATTTAATTTTATTTCTGGTCCCTTTAATTTAGATTATAAAATTTTGATCCCTAATTTATTTTGTCATGGAATAAGTTTATTTCTTTTTAAATCCAAGTATACAGTTTTAGAAATTCCAATTAGAAGAAAGTTTCTCTATTTCGCAAAACACAAACTAAATGTAATAAAATTTTATTTAATTTTCCAGTGCAGATTACTTTACACTTATTAACTTATCTTTTTGTGTTTGTAATAATTCAACCATTAATTTCTCAACTAAAACTTTATTTACACAATTATAATTAGAATAATAATTTTATTACTTAAGATAATTATAAATAATTAGTGTACTGTTCCAATACCAAAATCAAATAAAATTTAGCAGGTTAAACATCACCATAATAACGTACTTTTTCTTTTCATGGGAAAGTATGTATTTGTTGTATAGTCGCGTATAATTAAGTGTATAGAAATATAGGTAGTGGAAAGTTTTTATTTTAAAATTATTTAAAAAGTTATTTTGATAAAAGACTATTTCCAACTATATTTTACGAATATTTAAGGGAATTTAATTTCTATAAATGGATGTGGAGATTTAAATGTACATCTTTTAAATGGGATTTGTTTATCACATTAGATTATATTTGAAATATTTTTTAATTATAAACTATGAGACTCAAACACTTCTCTTAAATGTTGCGATCGTATCGAATACCGACATTCGTAGGACATGTATCGGTAAGGTACCCAATTCAAAAAATATTTATTGAATTTCTAACAATTCTAACACGGTTCTAACACATTCTTTTTTAAAAAAATACATTAATTTTCTAAATATTTAAACTTATTGTATAAAATTTTATTATATTATAAAATTAAGGAATAAATCATTTTGAATGAGAAATATCTTTCTGCTAAAAAAAAACTAAAAGATACTTGTATATGTAAATCTTTATTATTAATTTATATAATTCATAATTATATAGTATATAAATTTGTATTCCCGTATTCTACATTTTAGAGATTATAAGTATATTCGTATCGTGTTGTATAAGTATCCGTATCCATGTCAGTATCAATATCCATATCCATATCCATGTCAGTATCGTATCAGTATCCGTATCTGTGTCAGTGTCGTATTAGTATTCGTATCTGTATCCGTGTCATTGTCTATACTACATAGACTACAAAGGAAGTTTTATTCTAGTAATATATTTACAGTAAATGTTTACATTGGGTAAAGTGTAAATTGAAAAGAATTGAAAAAATAATAGCTATTGCAGTAAATTTGATCATGAAAGTATAGTCCTGCTGAGGACAAAGGTAACCAGAGTCAATTCGAAGAAAAATATTGTGTTCACAAGAGACCGATCCACTGTCCATCCAAATATGCTGATTCCTCCACCATTCGTCTGCAGATACATCACTGCACATTCAAATGCTTCAATATTGTGTTTATCTAAAACATTCTTTATATTCTATCTACATTCAATAGTTTCAATCAGAAAAAAGAAACAAGATTCATATTCAGTATCAAAATGGAACTCTAGCTGATAATTTAGCAAGTAGCAGAAAATTAATGACTCTACTGCTGCCAAAGATCTAAAGAACTAGTTACATGAGCCACCTAATCATTTCACATTACTTAGCTCTGCACTCAATGATCAGAATCAACATTAGATGTTAAATATCAGCTAGATATGAAATCAGTTTTTCTCTCTTGCATCTTCTTTCTCTTGACCATTTTTTTGCTTATGATCTTTATGAATTTGTTATGGTATCAGGGTTCTTTAGAGTTCATCCTAGTGAGAGTTTGTTTGACTTATCAAGTCACCAATTATCGGATAGTTGTTTCAGAGTATATAAGTGGATGTAAATCTAACTTTATGAGTCAATTTTATAAAGTTGAGTTAGACTTAAAATCAACTTTCTAACAACAATAATGAATGAAAAAAAGTTGAAAGGAACAAATTTAGAAAATATGAATCTTGAAGGACCTAAATGATAGTATTATCCTAAAAAAAAGCACACAAATGAATGATGGAGCATCATAAAGTAAACCCAACATTTAAGGCATGGTTGTCATGATTCTAAGCTCTGATGTTTGATGATGAAACAATGCTATTGTACTAGTGAAGCTTTTCTCCATTTCAAGTACTTTTCTGTCATGCCAAAAGAAAAATACTCATTTATCATTGCAAATCTCTGCATGGTGGTCAGCGAAGAGAAAAAAAGAAGAAACAATAACATTTATGAGGTGCAATAGAAGAACTTAATGAATCAATGTTTTTTATAAGCATGATTTCCCATCACTGATTAATAATCAGAAGAATCTGACATGAAAATTTCAATTTTGAAAGTTGTATTACGCACCAAAGGCTTGTCTCTTATGATGTGAGGACATATACGAAGCAACTTGGGTATTTGATGATTCTAGGTTACTTTCTGAGTAATCCAAAAACATAGAGTTTAGATGCTTTGCAGCCTCCAAGCTCCCTGTACCAGCACAATACCTCAGTTCAGATGCATCAGAAGTGCATGTTACAAACGCATGCCACCTGCTTGCAAGTGAAACAATGCCTTGAGCTCTATGTGAAATCTTTGTTGCTGCATGCAAACAAATAATTATTCCAACCACTTGAACAAGCGTAGAAACCTGAAACAATGGAACATAAACAATAATGGAACATTTTGGTTGTGTTGATAACATTAAGATTTAATGACAGGCTCAAGAATAACCTTGGAATTTGAATGTTGGTCTAACACAAATTTATAAGACTTTCTTAAGGATTCTCTTCCACTTATGTATTATTCTACTTTCTTAAAGATTCTCTTCAATTTGAATACATAAACTGTTTTCAATAGAAAGAAAGAACTGAACTTACAGCAAAATCTCCACCACTTATGAAAGTCAGAGCTCCACCATATCCAGTGACCTGCAATAGAGTCACAAATTGGCTAGCAGTGACAACCAAGAACTGTAGAAGAAGGAAAATTCTGAACCTATGGCTTATCTTGGACAAATGGTATCGCAACCGAATGTGCTCCTCCATAAAAACCAACACATCATTCTCCCTTTGCAAGAGTTTCCCATAATCATCGAAATGAATGAGTTGCAAACTGCAGACCAAGTGAAATAGAACACAAGCCGAAAAAGAGATTGCAGTCACACAAGTCCATGACACAATCAGAGCCATCAAAACAGCAAAAGAGAGCCACAATGATCCTTCTTCTACCAAGGAAAGTCGAGTGATTTCTCGGGCTGTCTTCAAAAGGAAACATGACAACACCCACAGAATGATCAAGCGCAAAGACCCCTAACAGCAAAACACCCTTTTAGCAGTCTTCTAATGATGCTGAATCCCCTAAAAATACTATAAAACACAACCCCCAACAACCTTAAACAGGGCTACATTACCAAAGCAAGCACATACTTTCAAACAACGCAAAAGCCAAGTAATCGAGAAATTATTACATGATTTTGGACCAACACATGTTTATGATTCCATTACAACTTTGAAATTTATGAGAAAGAGTTAATAAAACTTAGTTATATATCATGCAGAAATTATTACAGAACCATGCAATAATATCTCAGAAGAACTGGACTTCATCAAGCTCAAAATTTAGTGGAAATGTTAAAATTTAGTCCTCACCGAAATCTGTTTTACGTAATCATGGTGAAAGCATGGCATTTGAGCAACGTGGCGGTCAACGAAGAGGAACCTAGTGAGGCCATACTTGCGAAGATTACGAGAGAGGCAGATCAAGGACACAGCAGCAAGACAACTCTGAAATGCAACAATGCCAATTTCAAAACCCTTTATCTGATTCTTGTCTGTGTCATAGACCTGAAGGGCCACCAGTGGCGCCGCCACTCCCACAGCCACGAAAGCTGTCCAAGACACGGTGAAGCTCAACAATGATGACTGGTTGAAGCCAAGTATTGTGAGAAGCGCTTCTAAACGTGCAAGGATATCATCAAGAGGTGTTTCTTCATCGTTGAAGTTGCTTTCTTGTGGTTGGTGTTGGTGGCTTTGGTTTGAGTTTGAAGTTAAGAAGGGAGTGTTGGTGTGAATGGGAAGATGTTCTGCTCTTTGCATGGCCATGACTTTCTTTACGAAATCTAAGGACCCAAAAAACGGCATCATATGAAGATTTTCGGTTTTGTGGGGAAAGAGGAACACCATCAAACTCTTTTGACTTTTGACATAGAAAAAGTGGAACAATGAAGCAAAGCATTTTGCATTTGACCCCAATCAGGCATTCCCTTTTGCATTGAAGTTTGAGAGCTATTAAGGAATAAGAGTTTTTTTCTTGGCAAGTGGGGAATTAAAAGAACCTTATGTTCTGGTTTTAGTCATTTCTGACGTAAAATAATCTACTAAAAGCATGCCAATGGCCGGCCAACATGTCCATAATAGTAGGTTTTATGAGTTTGTAGGGACACAGTAATTTGTCGTGAAGTCAGATCAAATAATAAAAAAATATTACATCTCTTTTTGCCTGACGCAAAATAGAACTAAAAATAGTAATTTGATCTTATCTGATATAACCTGACAAGTACTCTTGCTCCCGTGGGACACACAAACTTTGATCATAAATTGCGTATAGAATAAAATATAGTCTGGTAGAAGGATGCAATCATGCAACGTAATGTTGAAGAAGGACAAAAATTTATTGATTTTGAGTAGTTATCAGCATGATAATGTGCATGCTTACTTAATGTTCCTTTCAATAAAATTGTGTAGTTTGAGTTTAAAAGAGGAAGTAATTTGTAGAAAGAGGAACAGTCTTGGCTGCAGTGCATGTGAGAACCTCTCGATCTGCTGTAACTGTGTATGTTTCGGGATCAACAGTGATTTCTGGAAGAGCATCATTCAGTTTCATATCTAGCTTGGTGAGCTTCCTCACATTTTCCACAGCTTCCACCCTCTTGTTAAGCCCATATGAAGCTTTTACCCCATTGTCGAAAGCTACCTGTGTGTTACAGAATAACACATGATGTTATTTAGAAGTAGACTTTAAGCCTAACTCAATCTCATAAAATCGACTTATGAGGTGAGGTTTGCACCCACTTATAAAAAATAATTATCCCAATCTCTAGTCGATGTTAGATCTCCAATAGATGTGATGCAGTTTATGTAAGAGTCCATGAAAGAGAAAGAGAGAGGGATTTGATACATGCCTTGTTCACAAAAGCAATGGAGTGTGCACTACCAGCCTTGCCAAATGCCCCGAACATAGGTCTCATAATCACCTACAACAGTGTGTTTCCTAGTTTAGTTGAAGCACTTCTATCTTTAGATTGATAAAATTAACCTTTTTATAAAGGTTATAGAAGTGTGATTTAACGAAGTTTGACATAAAGTTGGCAATTGAACATATACCCAATACATAAGAAACTATTACCGGTTCAGGTGTTGGAATGCTTGCATTTGGGTCACCCATGTTAGCATATGCAACCACACCACCTTTGATCACCATTTCTGGTTTTGCTCCAAAAAATGATGGCTTCCATAATACAAGATCAGCTAACTTATCCACCTGCAAAACTAGGCCAAAATGAGGGGAGGCGAGATGATACTACTATTATAAGGATCAGGTTTATAAGCAGTCAATTTGAAATGAAAATTTATGTAAACAACTATGGGGACAAAAAAAGAGGAGTGTAGCATTCAGAAAGTTGAATTGCACTAGGGAGCCTTTATACTCCAATACTTCCATGTCTATAACTCGCTGTTTGATGGGTTTAGGGTTTAGTTCATGTTCAAATTGACAAAGCACTATGCATTCAAACATCATACCTCAACTGAACCAACATATTTTGAGAAACCATTTGCTATAGCTGGGTTTATAGTGTACTTTGCAATATAACGTTTGATCCGAATGTTGTCATTTTGTTCATCAGGTTGCAGTGATCCTCTTTGTGACTTCATCTTATCAGCAGTTTGCCAAGTTCTGCATATCACCTATGCAAGAAAATTATTCAACAATATAATCCTCACTCCTGCTGATAACAAAAATAGTTTATCTAATTTTATGAATATACTACCAAAAGTGAATGAAAAGACAACTGTGAAAATTCGGGGGTGCCACATTAACAACTGTAAGAAACAAGTGCATTGTTCCACAGACATTTTTGGCACAAAACATTAACAGAGAGACCTGAAAACAAATTGAAAGAACTTTCACCCATTTTCAGGATTTAATTTGACACAATACAACCAATCATTCTATTTCATTTTTCATAATAAAAGAGCACAACTAAGTGCTAGGTTGAGTTAAGGAAGGACCTCTCCAATTCGACCCATAGCCTGTGAATCAGAAGATATAATGCTAATTGCTCCCATATCATGCAAAATATCTTCAGCAGCAATTGTTTCAGCCCTTATTCTTGAATCTGCAAAAGCTACATCTTCTGGAATATCCTTATCAAGATGATGGCAGACCATCTGTACATCATGAGTGTAAATTAAGGGACAAATAGCACAAGCTGTGCACTATTAGTTCTGTGATTTATTCATACCAACATATCATGATGCTCATCTATGGTATTAACCGTATAAGGGCGTGTGGGATTTGTTGAAGAGGGAAGAACATTCTTCACACCACATACTTTTATGATATCTGGAGCATGGCCACCACCTGCACCTTCACTGCCCAGTAAAATATTGGAGGAAAGTTCAGAATCAGCCAACTTAGACTGGAAAACAGAACCAGATTCAGAGAAAGAATGGTAGAAGGGGAAGAGAAAGATCATAGTCTATTTTCCTCAACAACTGTTACAACAGTACTTAACAAATAACAGCTATGCTGTGCCAGTGCTTTATTAAATATCTTTTAAGTTAACACATACCTGTGATAAGTATGAATAGTTCTTCCTTTAAATGCAGCAATTGTATCTTCGACAAATCCAGATTCATTTAAGGTGTCAGTATGTATGTTAACCTGTTATAATACAAGTTGATGATAAAAAACAACAAAAAATAATAAAATTAAATAGTCCGTATGCCCAAGAAAGTTGTGCCTGGATATCATATTGTTCTGCAACTGACAAACAACAGTCTATTGCAGCCGGTGTAGAGCCCCAATCCTCATGCAGCTTCAGTCCCATAGCTCCAGCTTTGATTATTTCATGTAGTTCATCAGGTTTGGCACAATTCCCCTGAAGCAATAAATGGAGGATTTAATTGACTTCAGACATACATCAAGATTTTCTAGAGACCTGTTTGAAAAATCAGAACTAATTCTTCCTTTTTGGTGTAGATACAAAATAAACACTAGACAGATAATAGAAAATAAAGCAAAAGAGAAATAACATGAGAAATTTTAATGAGGAAAAACTTCCTCAACTTGAAAAGTAAAACCCACGGGACCTAGTCCAGAACAAACATTATATATGAATAAAACAGAAAGAAAAATAACAGACTTTTCCAGTGAAACCAAAGTTTAAAGGCATGTCATCCGTTGATTGTAGCATCATTTTCATCTGATTTGGGGCCGGTGTACAAGTTGTAGCACGTGTTCCATCAGCAGGTCCTGTTCCTCCTCCCACTAGTGTTGTGATACCTATATACAATGCAGAAAAGGACTGAATAAAATCCAACTAGCAGGTTGGATCAAGAAGGATGCTTGAAAAATAAGTAATTTGATTACTGAAGTTATAATGCATAAAAATATAGCATAATCACAACCAAATTGTCTCAAACAACTTCCAAAATTTTCATTTACATGCTAGTCATGAGTCCAGCACACTACATGCATTAAATGTTTACAAATACATGAAATGCACACTCTTAAAAGAAATTGCTTCAAGTTATGAAACTTACCACTTGTTACGGCCTCATGTACTAACTGAGGGCATATAAAATGAACATGACAATCTATAGCCCCAGCTGTCAAAATCAAGCCCTCTCCAGCAATAACTTCAGTATTAGCCTATTATATGAGTGGTGTATTCATAAGTTGTATCACGATAATGAGGTATGAATTCAGCTCATTGCCTTTGATATCTAGAAGGGAACTTACCCCAATTGTCATTTTATCACATACATCATTCATAATGCATGGATTTCCTGCTTTTCCAATTGACAAAATCAATCCATTTTTAATACCGATATCTGCTTTGACAATTCCAGTATAATCAATTATCACAGCATTTGTTATAACAGTATCCAAGGAATCCTCAGGACAATGACCACACGATTGACCCATTCCATCTCTTATGACTTTCCCACCTCCAAAAACACATTCATCACCATAGACAGCAAAATCTTTTTCAATTTCAGCAAACAAGTCAGTATCACCAAGACGGATTTTGTCACCAGTTGTAGGGCCATACTTGTTAGCATATTCCTCTCGAGTAATTACTGTGGTGAGTAAATAGTCTTGTCCAGTAATACCTACCCTGAGAAGTTCATATTTGTGGTGAGAAATCTTCTCAGACATGAAATGGTAACACATCTAAGAGAAGTTATATAATAATCACTTCAAAATAAAATTCTTAAACCTTGCATCTTCCTCTTCTACATGTCCCCTGGGCACAGCCTCCATGGCTGCTAAGATATTGGAATCATTAACTGGACCATCAACAAAGTTATTACCTCCTCTGATGACTTTGCTGCCTCCAATGCTGACAAGTACAACACTTTTACATTCCCCTGGCTATAAGATTATACATTTTTCAATTAATCATTATTTGTAATCTAATAAATAAATTAGTTCAACTACTGAACATGCTTGGCCTGCACACATGATATTGACAATGGATAAAAATTGATTATAATGCAGAAATTCAGTGAACTACACATTATAGATTACTATGGTAAATTTGAAAACTGACAACAACAAAGTAGAATTCCACCTCAAAGCGTGTGGCATTCCCAGCTGCTATATTGAGGCGCATGCCATATGCTTTCTTTCTATCAAAGGCTAAGGAAGGATTTACTTCAATAAAATGATAGTGGCTTCCAACCTGAAAATTTTCAGAAGTATTATAAAATGTTTGCTATTTTTAACTTGTTTTTATGTAGGAAATGGAAACAGCCAATAGATTGTCTGGAATATTTAAAACAATTTATTTTTATCATGTTAATATTTGACAAGCTTCAATGCTTATGATAACATTAAATTTGACAAAAAAAAAGGCTCAAAACTTCTGTTTCTGGGAATAAGTATGGCCAATTGCTGGCTCAGAGATCTCAACAAGAAAGCAAACAATTACAAATCTTCAGAAACAACTTGACAACCACATAAATCCTCCAATAATTGATCAGGAAAAAAATCACAAAATTGACTTTGTTATTTAAGGTGCCGGAAGCTTTTTTTATCAGTAAGAATAAATAAAATAAAATGAGGTATTTCAGGGTGTCCCAACTCTTATATAAATAATCTCAACATAAGTTTCTTATCACCAACCAACTAGGGATCCAACAGACATTAGAACACATCAACCACATGCCGGAAGCTTATCACACTGAACTCAGAAACGATGGCACTTCGGGTAAATAGAGCATATTCCAACCATTTTTATATGGAAAAAAAGGAATTAATCATTTTAAAGCAGAAGAAAAATAAAATGATAAGGTGGTAGGTGAAACACACAGGCAAAAACCTGAATTGGCCTGTCTCCATTGTTGACAACTCTGAGAATTATCGCTTTCCTTCCATGGTTAAGAATCAGATTTTCACTTCTGAATATTAGTTCTCCAGGAATTCTATGATCTTCTTCGTTCTCTGCAAACTTGTCGAGTGAAGGTACTGCAAGCACAGTTTACACCCCCATAAGAGAGATACTAAAGCCTTAAATTCACAGCTTGTATTTCTGTAAGTCAACTTCAATGAAAAATCTGAAACTAAATGGTAGAAGATTGCAAAATTTCACTCCGAATGATATTTTACTACTGCTAGATATTTTGAATATACAAGAGCCAGAAACCAATAGACATTAATTTATCTATATGTTCCCTCTTCGTATAAACAAAATAAATGCTAACTATGAACGGAAACTATTACTGAACAAAAAATCTATGGATAAACGATAATTAAGGGACATACTGTAACTCATGTCTATTGAACAAAGACACAATAAGGAGAATTGAGTTACAGAATAGTATTCTTGGAGATGGAAGCCTTTGGTAGAGATATACATTAAGATTTTAAACAAGTTTCTTCACAAACATTTTTAAAAGAAGAAACTTAAAAATATGATACCTTCTTATCCTAAGAGTATTCACAGGAAAGTTTATCCAAATAAGTTCTAAATCATCTACTTTGGACAACAAAGTAGAGACATACCTGGAAGAAAAGAACCAAATAATGCAAGTTCAAGGTTTCCATTCTCACTAACGATTGGGTCATGAATGGTGACTAACTTAGTCCCATCACGAAAGGTGCCTTCAACCTACATTGAATTTTTCTTAAAAGCATTATGGCAATAACATGTGGCAAATTCCTTCTTTCTGAGAATGGAGGAAACAAAATAATTTACAGCAAAAATTGAGCTATACTTTTTTCAAGATTTAAGATCCAAAATAGAGGTTAAAGGGCCATAAAAATAGTTTTTTGAAATTGAAAACCTCTGTAGTTGTTTTTTTATCAGCAGAGAATAAATAAAATAAAATGAGCCACTTCAAGGTGCCCCAACTCTTATACAAATAATTCCAACACAAGTTTCTTATCACTGAATGAGTTGGGATCCAATAAACATTACAACACATCAGCCATATTAACATACCATAATGTAGTAACAAATTGAATGATTATCTAACTTCATGCAATGTGCACAAAGCCATTTGGGAGAGTGATTTTTATGATATAACTACATTGCCATAATGATACAAGTACCTGAACACTTTCCACAAGATGTCGAACAGATGGAAGAACTTGTCTCCTGTAAAATATGGAGATAAATTTACATCTGTTCTAAGCTAAAAAAACGGTTCCCCGTTTCTTTTCTAGGGCACAAGCATCATGATATCAATTTAAAGAGAAAAAAAATTATCTAGAAAGTGTAAAAAACAAAAAACACCAGAAAATGAAAATGAAAATCAGCACAATACCTTCCCAGAAGTTCTCTCCCAATGGACATTAACTCTGCAACACTCTTCTCACCGTCACGAACAAATTCCAAAATCTATGCAACACAAAAGACAGCAACACACAAACAAATCCAAATAATTTCAAAAGGATTTACACCAAAAAGAAAAAAAAGAGAATATTTGGTTGAAATGGAAAAAGACACGAAGAAAATATCAAAAGGGTTGAAAATCTACACCAAAGAGGAACAGAAGCAAACCTGTGTTGCTATGAGAGCCACAGTTTCAACATAATTGAGCCTTAAACCGCGAGCAAGGCGTTTCTGTGCAAGGTAGCCAGCATTGTGCAGGTCCAGTTTCTGGATCTCCCTTGGACTTAGTTTCATCTTCCACAGTCTAAGCAAAAATTACAGAAGAAAACACAGAAATAAAATCAGCAATAATCACTGGTTCATGAATGATAACTACAATCATAAACTGGAAGAAACATGTTTAAGGATAAGAACACACAAGATTTATGGTTCTTAAGCGCCGCACTTCAAAGTGTAAAACATCAGAGTACTAATGTGTGTGATCAACAACAATTTTTTGTTTGTTTGACGAGGAAAGAGGATAATATAGTATTTCCCATGTTCTGTCCAATGCAATGTGATTTCCACACTCAGAAGTAAGGTGCAATAAAAAGACAAATTTCTTTGCAAGTGTCACTGTTCCAACTCTTTCTAACTTTATTTTTTAGGCATTAAAATTATGATTAGTGAGTCAGCAACTGATTAGTATAATGTAAGGTGGCAATATTCTATTGGTGGGTTATATAATAACTTGACAGGTGGATTTCGTACAACTTTTTCCATTTTATTTTTTAATAATAAATATTTAACTTTTATATATCTCCTTTTTTTTACTTATTACCTAATAAAAATACTCTTTTTTTGTTTAAAGTTGTTTTATTTGGTATTTCTGGACAAAAATAATTATTTTAGAATTGGGAAATAATATATTGAAGAAAATTTTTAATAAAATTTAATATAACTAAAATCGTACACGTCAAATTACAACTTCAGTCTAATATAAAATACTAAAATTGTATATGATAATTACTATTTGTCCAATTTTTAAATAATTTTTTTTTATTTTATTATAAAAAATATCAAATAAAATAACTTTATAAAAAAAATTAAACATATTAAATTAAAATATGTTTAGAATTTAAGGTTTAGGATAATTGTTTAATGAAGTAATTATACAATAATAAAGTATTCTATGTATAACTGTTGTATTTTTATGGTCTGACAAGTGGTGGATATCTGAGAATACTTAACAAATACATAATAATAAATATCTTGAAATATTCACTTAGGTTATCTATTCAACTTCTCTAAATACCTTATTAATATTTGACTAATTAGATATAAATATTACTAATTTGAGATTATATCATCCTTAATAGTCCACATTTTATAATAGATTAAATAGTACGATAAAAAACAATTAAATAAAAACTAAGAAAATTTCCAAAAGAAATATTATTCTAAAATTAAAAAAAATCATGATTTAAACCATTTGTGATTGGTTTGATTTAAATTTTTAAAAAAATCAATAAAATAAATCCATATCAATTTAATTGATTTGTTTTTTTATAGTTGAATTTATTAAGTTAATTCAATTAGATAACCTTCTATTTTTTTTATAATTTGAAAGGTAGTTTAAAGAATATTTTATAATATAAGCATTGTCTCTGAAAATTGATGTATATAAGTAT
>Ga0123341_1004015_pt1 | contig 12789 bp, 11 predicted proteins | sample Turbeapinknodule_FD_89959 | JGI IMG/M metagenome (GOLD analysis project Ga0123341, IMG submission 89959) | Root nodule microbial communities of legume samples collected from Mexico - Turtle bean Mexico pink nodule | ecosystem: Host-associated > Plants > Roots > Nodule | place: Mexico: Nepantla... | reverse complement strand
CCATAAATGGAATGGTGTTGAGACATCATCTGAAAGGGAAATATGGTATAATCATTATCTTCGAAGCTCATTGAAGTCAAAGTCTTTCTTAAATCCTTTTAATTCAAAGGGTGAAAGTGGAGAGATTTTGTTTGGAAAATTAAAAGTAATTCAATTCAAAATTCTGCACGGATTGATGCAGTGAAGAAAAATATTGGAGGCAGTGTGAGCGATGACAATCAGAAAAGCAACAATCTGAATGAATAATATGAAAGGTTTGAGTTTAAGGGGGAATTTGTTAACATTAAACTCAAAGCCTTCAGCCGTCATCAATTTTATTTTAGCATCTGAATAGACAATAATTATTATCTTTAATTCTAGTTTTGAATGTCATTTATACTAGGATTTAAATGTAAATTATAGTATAGGTTTTATGAGAGAGAAGGTAGAATTTGAGAAGTCTATTGTAAGACTATTTAGAGATATTGTATTCTTATTTGAAAAACAGTAGTGAAATCAAATATATATTTTCTGTTCACAAATATCTTGCTCTGTTTTATTCCCTCAACACCAACAACATGGCTTCGTGCTGTCAAAGAGGTTGTCTTTGATGCAGAGGATCTTTTGGTGAAATAGACTATGAACTCACCAGATGCGAAGTCGAAGCTCAATCCCAACCTCAAACCTTTACTTACAAGGTATCGAATTTCTTCTACTCTACTTTCAGTTCATTTAACAAGAAAATTGAATCAGAGATGAAAGAAGTATTGGAGAAACTAGAATATCTTGCAAAGCAAAAGGGTGCTCTTGGTTTAAAAGATTGTACTTTTTCAGGTGATGGATCAGGTAGTAAAGTGCCACAAAAATTTGGTGGTTGAAAGTGTTATTTATGGTAGAGATGCTGACAAAGATATAATCATTAATTGGCTCACATCTGAAACCGACAATCCTAACCACCCATCAATACTTTCCATTGTGGGCATGGGTGGCTTGGGTAACACACTTGCCCAGCATGTGTACAATGACCCAAAGATCGAAGATGCAAAATTTGATATCAAAGCCTGGGTTTATGTTTCTGATCACTTTCATGTTTTGACCGTGACAAGAACAATTCTTGAGACAGTGACTGATAAAATAGATGATAGTAGGAACCTAGAAATGGTTCACAAAAAACTGAAAGAAAAATTGTCAGGAAGGAAATTTCTTCTTGTTTTGGATGATGTTTGGAACGAAAGACGAGAAGAATGGGAAGTTGTGCCAACTTCTCTTAGCTATGGGGCTCCAGGAAGTAGAATTCTTGTCACAACTCGTGGGGAGAAAGTTGCTTCCAGCATGAGGTCTGAAGTGCATCTTCTAAAGCAATTACGAGAGGATGAATGCTGGAAAGTTTTTGAAAATCATGCATTAAAAGATGATCTTGAATTGAATGATGAGTTAATGAAGGTGGGTAGAAGGATAGTTGAGAAGTGCAAGGGATTACCTCTAGCTCTGAAAACAATTGGATGTCTTTTACGCACAAAGTCATCCATTTTATATTGGAAAGTGACATATGGGAGTTACCAAAAGAACACAGTGAAATTATTCCTGCGATATTTTTGAGCTATCGCTATCTTCCTTCTCATCTTAAAAGATGCTTTGCTTATTGTGCCTTATTTCCCAAAGATTATGAGTTTGTGAAGGAGGAGTTAATTTTGATGTGGATGGCCCAAAATTTTCTACAAAGTCCACAACAGATTAGACATCCAGAAGAAGTTGGTGAAGAGTACTTCAATGATCTACTGTCAAGGTCTTTTTTTGAACAATTAGGTGCCTAGAGACGTTTCGTCATGCATGATCTTCTGAATGATTTGGCAAAATATGTATGTGCGGATTTCTGTTTCAGGTTGAAATTTGATAAAGGTCGATGTATACCGAAAACAACCCGTCATTTTTCATTTGAGTTACGTGACGTCAAAAGTTTTGATGGTTTTGAGAGTTTAATTGATGCTAAAAGGCTTCGTTCATTTCTTCCTATCTCAAAATTTTGGGAAATTCAATGGCATTTCAAGATTTCCATACAAGATTTGTTTTCCAAGATTAAGTTTATACGCATGTTATCTTTCTGTGGTTGTTCATTCCTTAAAGAGGTCCCGGATTCTGTAGGTGATCTTAGACATCTCCATTCGTTAGATCTTTCGTGGTGTGATGCGATACAAAAAGCTACCTAACTCGATATGTTTGCTTTACAACTTACTAATACTGAAGTTGAACCATTGTTTAGAGTTGGAGGAATTGCCAATTTTCATAAACTTACCAAATTGTGTTGTCTGACAAAAGTCACAAAAATGCCAATGCATTTTGGAGAATTGAAGAATCTTCAAGTACTGAGTACATTTTTCGTGCATAGAAACAATGAGCTAATTACTAAGCAAATGAGAGGATTGGGAGGACTCAATCTTCATGGAAGACTATCAATCAATGATGTGCAAAATATTTTGAATCCTTTGGATGCATTAGAAGCAAATGTGAAAGATAAACACCTTGTGGAGCTAGAATTAGAATGGAAATCAAACCACATCCCTGATGATCCAAGGAAAGAAAAGGAGGTACTTCAGAATCTACAACCCTCCAAACACTTGGAGCGTTTGTCAATCTTGAACTATAATGGTACAGAATTCCCAAGTTGGGTATTCGATAATTCGTTATCAAATCTAGTGTTCTTAAAGTTGGAGGACTGTAAATACTGCCTATGTTTGCCTTCCCTTGGAATTTTGTCGTCACTGAAAACCCTACAAATTGTAGGGCTTGATGGAATAGTAAGCATTGGTGCTGAATTTTATGGGAGCAACTCTTCATTTGTATCTTTAGAGAGGTTGAAATTCCACAATATGAAGGAATGGGAAGAATGGGAGTGTAAAACTACTTCTTTTCCACGTCTTGAATGGCTTTATGTGAATGAATGTCCCAAACTGAAAGGTCTTCATTTAAAGAAAGTAGTTGTTAGTGATGAGCTCAGAATTAGCGGAAACAGTATGGACACATCGCCGCTTGAAACAGTATGGCTCAGCTACTTTTTCATGAATCAATTACTTTTATTTTACTCTTATTTTCGTGCAAAATTATTTCATTTTTTCTGTTGAAATTAAATTCCAACCAAATGTATTTCCTATTTTTAGAATACTACGAAAATCGTGAAGGTGGTCTTACATTTGGCATCCATTCCGAACAGAGTATTTGTTTTCATAGGCACATTCTTCCTTCTAACTTCTTATTTCATGCTACTACAGTTTCTGACAAAAAAAGTGAACTTAAACTTGATCATAGATCACTGAAACTAAACGATCCCAAGAATGAAGTTATGGGTTGGGTGGAGGAAAAATGAATGGAAACTGCAATGGACACAAGGGACATTCTGTATCTAAAGAATGAAGACTTTTAAACATTAAAATAAGTCTTATGGTGTTCAATCAAGACTGAGTTTTACAGAAAAAAGAGTAATAGAAATAGCTTGAATATTGTCAAAACATTATCATCACATCAGCCAAAAAATACAACAGCCAACAAACTGCTATGCATAATGAACCTAATGTGAGAAAATTTCAGTAATATTTTGAAAACAGGGTCTAATGTGTAAGGCCATGCATCCATCCATTTTAGTGTTCACCCACACAACGTTGTCATGCTCCAATTTTAGTTTCCTTAATATTCTGATCTTGAGACTCAAGCAAATAAATGTAACACAACTGACTAATAGAAAAACAACTTTATACTCCATTGGTTCAGTAGTGTGAGTTATTGAAAACCTTCTGCTACTTGTGTTCGATTCCAACCATTAGGAAAAACAATCATAAATGCATGTGATTGTGCATGTCCAGACTCATCACTCCCTCTCAGAGGCATGTTACCACTCGGCCTTCTAAATTTTGATTAAATATATTTAATACAAAAATGTTCAAAATAATCTCCAAGTAGTATTACCCTTTTTGCTCAGAACTAAAAAACTAATCTCTTGTGATATATTAAAGAGATAATCACTTGATACATTTTTTTGGTAAGTACTAATTTGAGATCAAATTTTTGACCACATATTTAAGGGAGAAAGTTATATGCTAAATATGTCACACTCTGTAGTTCTGTTAAGTTGTGAATGTCAATGGAAGACTTAACATCTATTGCTTCACTTGTTCCATAACCTTCCAGTAAACACATCTTTCTCCTAAATTTATTTCTACACTTCTTTTGTAGAAGAAAGTTCGATGAAGCACTGTTCATAAAATTAGAAGAGGAGAGATTCAAGAAAGTAACCTGATTAGTAAAGCTGAGTACTTGAACCAAAAGAGGCACATGTATTTGTTAATGGAAGAAGCTTTAGAAATTTTACAATATATTTTACATGTGCCAGCATAAAACAAAACCTATTTATCCTCGTCAACAGTGAACTCAACTGTTAAAACTTGAAATACATAAAAAAAACTGTTAAAAAATTATATAAGGGTATCTTCTTTCCACAAGTTGAAGCTAGAGATAGAACAAGAAAATAAAGACGTATAACACACCATTATTGTCCGACTTTTATTCATTAAGTACGTTTGTGATATCATATCAGAAAATAAACAATTATTTCTCGACTTTGGTTCTATCGACCTTATTCAACTCACAAAAACCATTGAATATAAAACTAATCAAACATAAAATATGTATCCATTGTCTGAAACCCAACCATCAATCACTCTTTATGATTGGCTGAATCTTTGAATGCAACGAATAATTGTGGAATTAATCCTTAAGAAAGACTATATTGGCTGAGTAGACATCAAAGAAAACTATGTTCTAAAATACTTTACTACTCATCCTATCAATACAAACTGCATTTCAACATACTGATTTCCATCCTTCCAATCATTTTCCAATTCCTGCCATGGCAGCAGAACTTGTTGGTGGTGCTCTTCTTTCAGCCTTTCTTCAGGTTGCATTCGACAGACTCGCTTCTCCTCAATTTCTAGACTTCTTTCATCGAAGAAAACTTGATGAGAAGCTTCTCTGCAATTTGAACATCATGCTACACTCCATCAATGCTCTCGCTGATGATGCTGAACAGAAGCAGTACACAGATCCACACGTCAAAGCATGGCTTTTTGCTGCCAAAGAGGCTGTCTTTGATGCAGAGGATCTGTTGGGTGAAATAGACTATGAACTCACCAGATGTCAAGTCGAAGCTCAATCCGAACCTCAAACCTTTACTTACAAGGTATCAAATTTCTTCAACTCTACTTTCGCTTCATTTAACAAGAAAATTTAATCAGGAATGAGAGAAGTCCTCGAGAAACAAGAATATCTAACAAAGCAAAAGGGTGCTCTTGGTTTGAAAGAGGGTACTTATTCTGATGACAGATTCGGTAGTACAGTGTCACAGAAATTGCCATCATCATCCTTGGTTGTTGAAAGTGTTATTTATGGCAGAGATGCGGACAAAGAAATCATACTTAGTTGGCTCACATCTGAAATCGACAATCCTAGTCAGCCATCAATACTTTCCATTGTGGGCATGGGTGGCTTGGGTAAGACCACACTCGCCCAGCATGTGTACAATCACCCAAAGATTGATGATACAAAATTTGATATCAAAGCCTGGGTCTGTGTTTCTGATCATTTTCATGTTTTGACGGTGACCAGAACAATTCTTGAGGCAATCACTGATAAACAAGATGATAGTGGGAACCTAGAAATGCTTCACAAAAAATTGAAAGAAAATTTGTCAGGAAGAAAATTTCTTCTTGTTTTGGATGATGTTTGGAACGAAAGACGAGAAGAATGGGAAGCTGTGCAAACTCCTCTTAGCTATGGGGCTCCAGGAAGTAGAATTCTTGTCACAACTCGTGGTGAGAAAGTTGCTTCCAACATGAGGTCTAAAGTGCATTGCCTAAAGCAATTAGGAGAGGATGAATGCTGGAATGTTTTTGAAAACCACGTATTAAAAGATGGTGATATTGAACTAAATGATGAGCTAAAGGAGATTGGTAGAAGGATAGTTGAGAAGTGCAACGGATTGCCTCTAGCTTTGAAAACAATTGGATGTCTATTACGCACAAAATCATCCATTTCAGATTGGAAAAACATATTGGAAAGTGAGATATGGGAGTTACCAAAAGAAGACAATGAAATTATCCCTGCGCTATTTCTGAGTTATCGCTACCTTCCTTCTCATCTTAAAAGGTGTTTTGCTTATTGTGCCTTATTCCCTAAAGATTATGAGTTTGTGAAGGAAGAGTTAATTTTGTCGTGGATGGCCCAAAGTTTTCTACAATGCCCACAACAAAAAAGGCATCCAGAAGAAGTTGGTGAACAGTACTTCAATGATCTACTGTCAAGGTCTTTCTTTCAACCATCAAGGGTCGAGAGACATTTCGTCATGCATGACCTTCTGAATGATTTGGCAAAATATATTTGTGCAGATTTATGTTTCAGGTTAAGATTTGATAAAGGAAAATGTATGCCGAAAACAACTCGTCATTTTTCCTTTGTATTCCGTGACGTCAAAAGTTTTGATGGTTTAGGGAGTTTAACTGATGCTGAAAGACTGCGTTCATTTATTCCAATTACACAAATTGGGAGAAATTTTTTTGGCAGTTTTGCATGGCAATTTAAGGTATCGATACATGATTTGTTCTCCAAGATTAAGTTTATACGCACCTTATCTTTTAATGGTTGTTCGAAAATTAAAGAAGTCCCACATTCTGTAGGTGATCTTAAACATCTCCATTCGTTAGATCTTTCAAATACTGGTATACAAAAGCTACCTGAATCGATATGTTTGCTTTATAACTTGCTAATACTGAAGATGAACTATTGTTCAGAGTTGGAAGAGTTTCCCTTAAATTTGCATAAACTTACCAAATTGCGTTGTCTGGAATTTAAATATACAAAAGTGACAAAGATGCCAATGCATTTTGGAGAATTGAAGAATCTTCAAGTATTGGATACGTTTATCATTGATAGAAATAGTGAGGTCAGTACTAAGCAGCTGGGAGGACTTAATCTTCATGGAATGCTGTCAATTAAAGAGGTGCAGAATATTGTGAATCCTTTGGATGTATCAGAAGCAAATTTGAAAAATAAACACCTTGTGGAGCTAGGCTTAGAATGGAAGTTGGACCACATCCCTGATGATCCACGAAAAGAGAAGGAATTACTTCAGAATCTGCAACCTTCCAATCACTTGGAGAATTTGTCAATCAAGAACTACAGTGGTACAGAATTCCCAAGTTGGGTATTCGATAATACGTTATCAAATCTGATAGCCTTACTATTGAAGGACTGTAAGTATTGCCTATGTTTGCCTCCCCTTGGACTTTTGGCATCACTAAAGATCCTCATAATTAGACGGCTTGATGGAATAGTGAGCATTGGTGCTGAATTTTATGGGACCAACTCTCCATTTACGTCCTTGGAAAGGCTGGAATTCTACAACATGAAGGAATGGGAAGAATGGGAATGTAAAACTACTTCTTTTCCACGTCTTCAACATCTTTATCTGGATAAATGTCCCAAACTAAGAGGTTTGTCAGACCAACATCTTCATTTAATGAGATTCTTGAGCATTAGTTTATGTCCACTTGTGAATATTCCCATGACCCATTACGACTTCCTTGAAGGTATGATGATTAATGGTGGCTGGGACTCTCTTACAATCTTTCTGCTAGATTTATTTCCAAAGCTCCACTCACTTCATTTGACAAGATGCCAAAACCTAAGAAAAATTTCACAGGAGCACGCTCATAATCATCTCCGGTCTCTAGAAATTAATGATTGCCCTCAATTTGAATCATTCCTTATTGAAGGAGTATCCGAAAAACCCATGCAAATCCTTACTCGAATGGATATAGATGATTGTCCAAAAATGGAGATGTTCCCAGATGGAGGTTTGTCATTAAATGTAAAATATATGAGTCTTTCAAGTTTAAAACTTATCGCCTCCCTCAGAGAGACATTGGATCCCAACACATGTCTTGAGAGCTTGAATATTGGAAAGTTGGATGTGGAGTGTTTTCCGGATGAAGTTTTGCTGCCACGATCTCTCTCCAAACTAGGAATCTATGATTGCCCAAATCTTAAAAAGATGCACTACAAGGGTCTCTGCCACCTCTCTTCTCTCACACTTATTAATTGTCCCAACCTTCAATGCTTACCAGAGGAGGGTCTGCCAAAATCCATCTCTTCTCTGGTAATCTTGGATTGTCCATTGCTAAAGGAGCGTTGTCAAAATCCAGATGGCGAAGACTGGGGAAAGATTGCTCACATCCAAAAACTGAATGTTGGGTAATAAGATGAGGCATAAGTTCAAGATTAGATGTGCAGTTATTTCCATTTTTCTTCCACTTCAAGAGGTGCTAATTCTCCACAATATCTCTTTACCTTTACATTTACAATTTTCTTAGTTGCGAAAAGTAACCCTATAATTGTCATTTTCCAAACAATAGCAGCAGATGTTATACTTAAACTTGATTTTTAAATTAATAATATAATTAGAAGCCAAGATCCTTAATTCTTTAGCTGACTTCTCAGCTTGCTTTCTGAACAGAGTCCTTAATTCTTTGGTGCTGACCCCTCATTCTGTCTTGAATAAGAGATGATAACATAATGCTTAATAGAGTTCTTCAGCTTCTATTTTCAACAAAGTTTGATCTGGCTTCTCACTCAAACAAAATTACAATAGGAGTTTCAAACTTTTGGTTTCTCCTTCCATTCACCTCTCTATCTATCCATTCAACTAATTTTATCTTATCTAAGACCCATAAAAGAAAAAAGTTAAATTACGGCTTTGTTGTAGTTTCTTGGATGATACGAATTGTATTTATGGGGATATTTCCTTTTGCAGAATAATATGTAAAGGGAAAGATTCTGATATGTGTAAAGGGAAGCCTGCAGCTTTTGGACTTACGACTTCCTTCAAGAAATAGTGATCCATGGCTGTGACTGCTGAAAGGTTTAATGAGTAATGAAGCATTAGAAATCCACTGATTCTCACTCCTCTTTATTAGGTGCAAATTCTCCAAATATGTACAGCTTTTGAAATGCAATGTTGTTTGTTGCAAATTGAAATCCAACTAAATATGTTTCCTATGTTTTGGACACTGAAAATTGTGAAGTGCAGAAGTTGTGGCATTTGGCATTTATTCTCGAAAGATTACTGTGTAATTGGAAGGTATAGTTCCATCCATCACCATCTTTTAGCTTGGTATTCCAGAAAATTTATTATCTTGTCCACACTTATCCATCTTTCTTCTTAATCCATGCTTGGTGCGTTAAATAAATAAAGATTCTGATAAAGAAAACAAACTTAATAGAATGCAGTTATTCACACCAGTTCTCATGTTCTTGATTCTTTTTTAATGAAAATACAGGTTCATGATATATTGAAAAGGCTTTCCATGATAAAATGAAGCTAGGGGTATTGACTGGAGACAAGATGAAAGGAAACAGCTGAGAACATTGGGTACATTAAGAATGGCTTGTTCTGACTTCTGTTTCTCTTTTATTTTCTTCTTGTCTTTGATAAAATCTTTTTTTGGAATAAAAGTTTAAAGATTCTCAACAGCAACAAGGTCCATAATATGCTTATCCAATCTCCAATCCAATGAATGTATCGATGATTTGTTGACTTATCTTTTGTTAGGTTTTGGTTTTAAATTAATGATTTAAAGAAGACAAGAATCTTTACTAATCGATCATTCATACTATCTTTTTTTACAGTATCCTTCTCTATATCTGGAGGGAGTAGAAGAGACCCTCTTTAGAGATTTTACTCTTGACCACTATGCTTTCTAAGGTGGCTGTTTTTAAAATACTTATGGTCACAGTGTGTTGTGTGGACTGTGATATTATAAGTCTTTCCAAAGTCTGTTTCTACCAATGTGCCAAGATATGATAAAGAGAAAAAAAGTAGAAGGGTTTGAAGTTGAATTATCAGAGGATGAGTTACCTAAACAAGTCCTGGGCAAACTCCTACATCTGATAGAGAGATTGAAGCAATGGGAGTTGTGAAATGTAAATGCTTCTAAGCGTCCATTCTTAGAACTTGAAATTGTACATGTTTTTCTTACTGAGTTAGAAATAGCATTCAAGTTGTTTGTGAGCATTGCATGTAACTTGTATTTTTTATTCCTTTTGTTTCCATCTATTCACTGTATATGAAAAAAATGTTCTGGTTAGAACTGATGTCAACTGTTGAAACCAAATTTTCTTTCATTTATCTCATATGCTTGGATAAAGACATGCATATCCATCATCTTTCTTTCGAAACTTATGTGGCGTCCATACCAAAATACAGAAAAAGGTAGTGAACTATATTACTTCATGATAATAACTGGATCAGAAAATGGTGAAAGAAGAACGTACGTAAATTGAATCATTGGTTTTTGAGAGGCCTTCATTACCCTTTATCTTAGAATGTAGATTTCAGTATAACTCAATTCTACAAAAACTGTTTTACATTAATATGTTGATATTATCTCTGTTTGATGTAGGACTTTATTTTTCCTGTACTTCAATATTACCTACATGCTTCTATCTAGCTCCCTTTCATTAACAATTTTTCCCAACTATTTTCTTTCACACCTTTGTCGTTGATGGTTTTATGTAAAGTATGGATCCAACGGTTAATTTGTGTTCAATTGTTCTCTCTAATGGAAGCCATCAAACAAAAGAAATCATTGATTCATCTTTTTAATATAACAGTCATGAACCATGTGGATGAAACAGGTATATATCAATTTAGTTTCTTTCACTAGTTTGTTTATAAAATGAGTGGTGGTAGGAGTATATCAGTAGCATACACCTGTTGAAGATTATAATATAAATAATTGGTAGTTAAAATTTTGGTAGCTAATTAGATATCAATTTAGAAACTAATTAACAATAATAAAAATTAATTTAGAAACCAAATTTTAGTCTCTAAAATAGTCTCTAACTTAGTCACTATAGTAATTAATTATTTTTTGTCTTTAAAATTAGTTTCTATTCTTGTAATGTGAATTAATGAAATTTCAACACAAATTTTCTGTAAAATAATGCTTTCCAAATTGAATATATAGTTGTTTCAATTATTTAAAACAAGTTTACAGAACATCAATACCAATACTTATCTAGGAAACACCAAACACCAGCTACCGTAGGATTGTAATTTTTCTAAATCACAAATTTACTGCACCGTGAAACCATATCCATCACCAATTTCTTATGCAATGTACACAATAATTTTAACGTTGTCCTCAAGTCAAATCAAACAATAATTTCTATCAAGCACATAAACCCAAGAACTTCAATTGTAACCCATCAAAGATCAAAACTAGAAATTTTATACTTCATCACAGAGTTTGATAATAAGATTGGACTTAACTGTGAGATGAGATGAACCAGCGAGTACCATAATGTTCAATGATTTAAATCATTCATACAGTAAATTGGACAGAAACAAGAATTGTTACTCACCACAAAATAGTTCAATTTCCAATTAAATAGTGAATGAATCAAAATTATGTATAATTTTTGCTCTACACACACAAAAGTTTCAGCAATTACCAACTCAAAAAAGTAAAAATTGTGCCACTTTAAATTACTGTTTTGAAAATTCAATGACACAATAAAAATATTGCACTGACTTCAATTACAATAACGAAGTAATTATACAAACACGTCATTTGCAGTTTAACCAACACGCAAATGTTTGAATTATCAACTCTTCAACGAGTCAACACAAAAATAATTTGATCAATGACACACAAAAATCACAAATCTCCGCATGCAATTTAGTGGAAACTTTCGTGCATATTACATTCATATCAACGAAAAGAGGCAAATAGAAATTACAATTTCCATACTAACATCGAATTCACTAGAACAAATGACAGTATCATCGTTGAGTAATTCCAAGCACGCAAACTAATTTTTTTTCTCCAAAAGTCGATTTTATGAATTGAAAACTCATGATATTTAAATATTATCATAGACACTAGGTGTATAAAACTTAAATCTTTAAGACAAAACAAAACCAAAAAAATATTTAAAAGATATTGTCTAATAACATAATGAATTGAGTATTACACACATTTATTGGCAATTGTAGCTGCATGGGTTATGCAGATTACTGCATCCATTATTGATTATTGAGGGACTATCATGTACAAAAGAAACACTAATCCAAACCTAGAATTAACATTTAAGCACAAAATCTGAACTCTTTATTCCTTTATCAATTCATAAATATAAGAATAAAACGAAGAATCATTCTTATTTAAAATTAATTTCTTTTATTAGCTGAAATAAAACCCTAATCCAAACCTAGAATTAACATAAGCACAAAATTTGAACTCTTATTCCTTTATTGCCTCCACAAAGCTCTTAAAGTTCTCATAAGATGTACCTCCTTTTGCTATGTTGTTCATCACTTTCTCCTTCAACACCACACACCTAAATCTTATGTTCTCATCATTAAATAATTGTTCCACTTTGGTTTTCAACTCTCCCCGTGAAACAACCCCATTTTGATCCTTGTCAATCCCCAACCCAACCTTTAACTCATCACAAATATGTGCTTTGTTGTAAAGTTGGTCCCCAAAGTATGGCCAACACAAGAAAGGTACCCCATTGGACAAACCTTCCGTGGTAGAATTCCAACCACAATGAGTGACAAAACATGCTATGGCAGGGTGGCTTAAAACCTTTTGTTGAGGAGCCCAATTCACTATCTTACCCTTATGCCCTTGGAATTCATGAGGGTATGCCATTTTATTGTCTTCTCTTATAACCCAAAGAAAAGGTCTATTGGTGAGGTCT
>Ga0123341_1004014_pt1 | contig 12790 bp, 6 predicted proteins | sample Turbeapinknodule_FD_89959 | JGI IMG/M metagenome (GOLD analysis project Ga0123341, IMG submission 89959) | Root nodule microbial communities of legume samples collected from Mexico - Turtle bean Mexico pink nodule | ecosystem: Host-associated > Plants > Roots > Nodule | place: Mexico: Nepantla... | reverse complement strand
TATATATATATATATATATATATATATATATATATATTTGTTATTGGCTTTGTAGTTGAATGAAAAGATAAATTGATTCTCTTTATATATTCTTGAATTGAATTGCATTGTATATTTGCAGAAGAAAAAGTTTGATGCTCTGAATGAATAACATCCTGGATCCGTCAACTTCTAGGCATAAAATATGCTGCGATGGATTAACCATTGAAACTATAGTTACTAATGAAGCCAACATAGTGGAAGAATGGATTTCATCAACATACGATGGAAAACAAAGAGTTGTTGGTCTGGATACTGAATGGATGCATGTTGTGAAGGCTTCCACAAAGAAGGCTACCATGAAAGTTGCAATTTTGCAACTTTGCATTGAAGATAAGTGTTTGATCATTCAGTTGTTTTGCATGAACAATATTCCTCCTTCCCTGCAGAATTTTATGATAGACTCTACGTTTCAATTTGTTGGGGTTGGAGTGATGAATGATTTTGGCATGCTTAAAAATAATTATGGATTGAAGTGCAATAAAGGCATAGATGTCTTTGTATTAGCAAAGAAAAGATGGCCTGATAGAATCTCTTCTGCATCATTGAAATATCTGGCAAAGGAGTTGGTGGATCTTGACATGGAGAAGTCAAAAGCTGTGTGTACCAGTGATTGGAAAGCAAAAAAGCTTACTGAAACACAGGTTCAATATGCATGCATTGATGCCTATGCTTCTTTTAAGATTGGTAGAATGGTGTTATCAGATGAAGATACAAGCAGTAATTAGATTTATTTACTTTGTTTTTGTTGAAAATATATGATCTCCTTTGATGTATAATTTTTATTTTGTATATCTTTCTAGTTACAGATATTTTAATTCGTCTTATGAATCTGTTAGTTTTTATAAATTTATACATATAAATAATAATTTTTATGGTTTTTCTTTCTTTGTTTTTATTTTATTGTTTTGAGGAGGTGGTTTATACTATTTGATTTGCATGGGTTAAAATAAAAATACAACTACTTTTTATTCTCACAGATGTTTGGGTTAACACTCTTCTTATTTAAATATTTAAAAAATAACAATACATTATTAAATGTATATTTTTCTCTGATTTACTTTTTGTCCTGTTCATATACTCACCAATGAAAAATATATTTTAAAATAAAAGAAAATAACCCTGTCCATTTCATCTCATTTCTAATTCTTGTATTTTGAAGAAAGGAGAAAAAATAAATCTACAAAAATGCCTTTTTCTACTGCAAATATACTTCTCTTTTATTTTGATTTTTGTCATTATCGGCAGATTTCAATAGTAAGTAGAATTTGGTCATAATTTGAATTTATGACAGTATCAATCTTATAGAATTGGAATGTAAAATATTTTATGACATGAATTTAAACTTAACTAAACTATAAAAACTGATTTATAAAATGAAAATTGTGTTATTCTTATATACTGTATTTTTGTCGAGATCTTCAATAATATTTGTAGAAAGTTAAACTAATAAAGGGTTTGATCAAAGATATACATGTAGGAAGAAAATGGGGAAAAAAATCAGTCTTGTACCAATATCAGTTTTGTAAAGAATCAATCTTTTAACCCCTAACCCAAAGATTCCCCAACAAAACAAATAAAAATCTTGGGAAAAGAAATATGGATGTGGTGGATGGAGAATGTCAAATAGATCCTACACTGACAGCCAATTCTCCAAAAAGAAAAGAATACCTGTCTTCCTTCACAAGGCACTTGAGGAGTTCCAAATCAGGTTCCAAATGCAAAGCATATTTGACCTTGCTTGTCCTCTTCCAAATAGCACTCCAAGACAAATCTAAAAGTTTCCTTTCAAAGGGTTCTTCTATATATTTCAGAGAGCACTTACCTGTGGCAAATGGATGACACGGCACCTTACTCAAAGAAGGGAAGCCTGACAACATAATTTGTAATACAATGGAGAATTTTTTGAATCAAATGAGGTTAGTACTTCTAAATTTTTTCTGCCAAACATGTTTTGGTATTTCATGCCCCTAATGCTGTAATGAACTCTTAATAAATAGACTTCTAAGTTTTACCATGTGGCTATGAAAGCATGATTGCATTAGCTATGCTGTGCTTCTTTTCAGTCTCCCTTCTTACTGATAGTAATTGAATGCATGCACATAACAGTAGCTTATAACGTAATTTTTCATTCAACATGTATGCTTTCACATATTGATAAAATCACGATAAAGTGTTCATAAATACTATCTGCTTACATGAGCACTTTTGTTAGGGTGCCATTTAGTGGTGCAGAGGAGAGCAAATCTGGTCTTGGTGGCACCAAGGATTCTAAAATACCAATACAAAAAACTCAATCTTTCAAAGGTAATGTTTCAAGAAACATTTCTTCTCCTTTAGGTCTTTATCATCTGTATATTGAGCATATTTAGCAAGAAAGAGAGAAATGGTGAAGAGTTCAAAAGGAAGGAGCTGAAAAATTGTGATATGCTGTAAACCTGTAACCATAAGCAGGGACTAAAAGAATAAGGGTAAAAAGAGTTGGATATTCCCTTTGACCGAAGATTGAAAATATGAATGAAGATATTATTATCTTTCTGTCAGTTTTTGGCTTAAAATCAATGATGCAATTTGTTAACAGATTCAGGTGATAATTTCAGGAGAAAATAAAGGTGGCCAGAATTGGATTCAGAAACAGTTTGCAAGGAAAAGGAGTGGTGATCATGAGTCCAGAGACTTGGACCACGCTGCTGCAGTAGCTGCTGCTGCATTTGCAATTAATTTGCTAGATGTCTCTGAAGAGAAGAAAGAAACCCCGAAGGCCTCATTGGAAAAGAGCAAAAGCAGGGTGGATGACACCAAACCTCCAATTCCCCTACGTAGTGCATCCAAGCGATTGTCAGGTGAGGATGAGCATGTAGAACTCCACTTATCAATAATATACCCTTTTGAAGAGTTCTAGTGCGTGGCCTATAATATTTCTGAACATTTATTCTTTAACTGGATCAAATGTCGTTGTATAACTCATGTAGCAGATTTCACTTTATAGCATAAGACTTTTGTTGTTGCACACCTTTGTGGGGATTCATAAAATATAGTACCTTTGTATGCATCATGCTCAGGTTCATTTAGATTAAAAGATGGCCAAGGTAATAAGCCTGAAGAGGCAATTACCCCTGCACCATCAATGAAAAAGGTTTCCACTTTCAGTGATGAAAAGCCTGAGACTTCAACAAAGCCTGATCATGGAAGACGTCCAACTCTTGGAGAATCTATCGAAAGGCACACAAAAGCAGATGAATGGGAGAGAACCGAGCTTCAAGAGATCAGACAAAGGTATTTTTTGGATGCGAGTATTCATATTACATTGAATTTCTACCAAAAAAGAAGCTCAATCAGAATTTGAATAACTGCTACCATGCTTGATCTATGCATTACGTGCAGTTTTATAATAATATAAAAGAAATTGTCAGGTACGACAAGTTGAGAGAGATGATAGATTCATGGGAAAACAAGAAGAAGACGAAAGCCAGACGCAAGCTAGACAAGGAAGAGGTTTCACTCAGACATTCTTTATACCTTATACCTAACTTCATTTATACTCAATTAAGTTTTGGAAGATTCTATTGTGCTATAATACACATTTTAAGAGTTTATATACATCGTGCTTCAAATTGTTTGGAGAATAGTCTCGGGAGGTACACACTTGAAAAATGTTATTAACACAGGAAAAGTTGTTCTTCCAAAAGTATACGTATGACAATTCAAGCATTATCATTATCAGCATGTGATTCATCAAACAGTTTATAACATGACATGTCCATAAAATATGAAGCCAAATAGAAACATAAAATTTTAGTCCCTTCATTTTAAATTCATATCCATTCAAGTATGTGTTTGAAGTCTTTATAATCAAACAATTTATTTGACCATTTATCAAATCTCATTAAGCCGTTAAATGCGTCCACAGCCAATGTCAGATTAAGTATTTGGTCTAACTTGGTAGATTTGAGTCTCATTCGTTAACTTTACAGAGTTCGAGGATGTAAATAGATGATGCTGTTATGAGCAAAACAAGTGAGATTTCCAATTTGCATTGAACAATTACAAATTTGACTGCATTAGACCTAAAACAAAAGCATCAGAGTATAATACATCTGAAGTTATAATTTGGACAGCAGCTCAATGTGGAACACGGCTCAAAATTATTTCGAGGAACAAAATTTTAAGCCATAAAATCATGGTGTGATTCCTAATCACGATCTTCTGACACTGCAGAGAGGACTTGCTCAACGAAGGATGAGAGCTTTGGAGGATTTTCAAGATAAGATTACATCTATAGATCACATTGCAGAGCGGGCAAAAACCAGGGCAGAAGAAAGCCGGAAGAATGAAGTAAAAAAAGCAAATGCGAATGCAAATGTAATTCGAGCAACAGGCAAAATGCCAGGCATTTGCTTCTGCTTCTGAGATCACCAATTATGTATTATCACTTGGGTTTGGGGAACTAACGGAAATCTAAATATGTGTTTCACAGTTCTATCTAGATCTCTTAGTCCTCAGTTGAACTATGAAACAAGGCATGTTCCTATAAAAATTGGAAAAAGATAAACTGAACAGTTGAACAGATACATGAGTTTCTTCTTGTATAAAGTACTTCACTTTTTCTTGCTTAGATTTTAGTTTTGGTAAAGCAAAATCATTACCCTAGTTTGAGTGTCAACTTTATTTTCAGGAAATGACAAATTAACCTATAAAACGATTGATCATATTCTGAAACTACAGTGTTTAATTGTTTTTATCAAAATAACCCAGTTAACTATCCCCTAACATCATAACGAGGGATAAATAAAAAGGTTAAAGAAAATCCAGACAATGAGCAAGGATGGGATACCAAAATTGCTACTACACGCGCCCTGTTTATGCAACACAAAAGTAGAATCTGAAATTTGAAATAATCCTACGAACAGAAACTCATCAAAAACTGCTGTTTGGATCCCTCCTTCTATCACTCTCTGTGGTCAGTAGAAGGGGCTAAGTACTAACACTATCACCACTCCTCTCCAGGGGCTTAAAGATAAATTATAAACGGTGAGTTTTTGTGAACCAGCAAATAACATTAAAAAGTGATCCTCTACAGAGCAGTATTGATTTTATGTACTGATCAGATGTGCTGAAATAAATAAATAAATGACAGTGCAGAGCTTAATAGGTTAAATAAGATCTATAATACAGCTTGTTTTATGCTTTCTTTTACAAGTTCCTACTATTTGTAACTCACGGGAAATGCAGCAAAACAGTTTTATTGAAGCCTATTTTCTAAATATCTTACAGAATTATTGTAATTTTTAATATATATATATATATATATATATATATATATATATATATATATATATGTGTGTGTGTGTGTGTGTTTGTGTGTAAATATACCTCATTTGATTAGAAAAACATTTTCCTAGAAAAACAGAATGGTCATTAAGAACGGAGTGAAGAATCTGGCAACTTTTAAAACATGTTAGTGAACGGGCAAAACATAAAAGCCGACACGACATTTAAGCTGAGGTCAAAACCAAGCCTAGGATTATAGATATTGCATGAAACATTTTCTACATCTAATTGCATAACCAGTCATTCGATAATTAGACTTTTCGGCATGTGAACCCTGTTCTTTGTACAAATTAATAATTACGCACTTCGGAAAAAAGAAAGGAAATTAAGAATCAAAATACAACTGCAAAAAAATAAAATTGCTCTCCAGATTTTAAACATAAACTGGACATGAAGATTGCCCAAATATTACAAAAGATATAGAACCATTATGAAACCTAAAACTAACAGAGAAAGAAATTACCGGAGTACAACAATCAATCCAAAGATATATGGTTAATTTGCTGAAGTCGGATTGACAAGATGTAACAGTCTGCTGAAGGATATATCTTAAGATGTAATTTCTCTTATCAGCCTCTGGATCGTAGGGTATGCAAAGTACAAAACGAGGAATGATGGTATAGCAAAAATAATAGTGACTAGTAAGTAAAGGATTAAAATAACAGCACTGCCAGGAACCGCAAAAAGGGCAATCAGCAGGAAAATAACGATCAATGGGAACTTGGATGTAAAGTGAAGGAAGAAATCCAGAGATTTGTGAAGAGAAAAGTAATGTGCCTCTCCACTGACACCAACATCACGGTTAGATCCCACCTGTCTAGAATAAGGACTCATTGAGGCCCTTCTTAGGTTACAAGTACTAACTTGACTTCCCAGAAGGTTGCACTTGGGAGACCAAATTGGTTGAGTGTCCCCACATGAGGAAACAAGCTTATGCCGTTCACCATTCAGACTCTCAACCATCCAAAGCAGGAAGAAGTTCTTGCAAGGATATTTAAGATTTCCCTTGTAAATGATCCGGAATGATAACAAATGGCACCATGGACAAGAAATGAAGAACGGGATCCTGATTTGCTGAGTAGGAAAATTCAAAACAGCCCATTGCAGTCCTAAGACACAATTTTTACAGAGGGTGTGGCCACACCATAAGACATAGGGCACATTCTCAACTATGTTGAATGATTCCCAGCATATTGGACATTCCAGCCCTTCGTCTCTGCTCGAATTAGAGCAGACCTCGTCATCCGAGCATTCTGCATTAGTTTCACTTAACTGTTTGGTGCTTCTTTTCGTTCTAATGCTTGTAAGGGCATTTGACGCAAAACTCCACATCACGAAAGATGAAGAAATTTACGATGCAATAGCAGTAAGCATTGAAGCCATTGTCAGAAACAAAAGCACTTTTTCATGAACCTGAGCCTCTGCCTTTTCTCTTCCCCAGTTGCTAGAGGGCCCCTTCAAGTTTCACCTCAATCAGAAACTACAAAACAAAAACTCTAAGTCATTGTATGGCTTCTTAAATACAGTCAGTGTTATCACAAGAAAGAAAAACTACCACAATTTCCAATTACTATCAGCAATCAGTGTATATACCAAAATTCTTAACAGCATTTCTAACTAAACTAATCTATCTAGCATGGTCTGACATTCAAAACAAACAGAATCATTTATAGAACATAAGATTCTTTGTGAAAATTACAAACCCTGAAATTTTTACTTAGTTGTAATGTGCACGCATACATTAGCAACAAAATATAACAGTTAAGGAAAAAATACGGAAAAATGTCCACACCCACAGTTTCAGACTCAATGTCAAGGCTTGTTGGGCTCTACACGGCCACATCGGCCATATTTACTAACTACATTGGAAAAACAATTTTCTACTCGACGAAGAAGCACAGTGAATCTTAAGTTAATAACAACAGTTCACGAGGTGGTTTTGGCCACAGCATGAGGGCTCTTCAAGTGTCTAGCGACCTCAATGCGATTGCAATTGTGACCCGATTGGCCGCAATTATCTACGATTTCCCGCAATATAGTCCAACCACGACTGCAATTCAAAAACCCCAGCATTACTCTAACGCAAATGTCAAAAACTGAAAAGTCACACCTTAAGTTCTCGTATCACATTGCTCACGTATCGTTTTCAATTCAAAGGAACACACGAACACAATCACTATGAATCCATGATCGATCAACCGTTTCTGAACTCAACAAAGAGCAATCTCATTTCAAAGTTCTCAACGAGAAAGCTGTTAAACATAACATAACTCATTCCCAACCATACCAATCTACCAGTTTTTTTTTTTAAATCTCGAGATTGACAAGTAAATTTAAAACTAACTCACACCACCTTCGTATTTTAAGGAATTCTCATGGGACCTGAAATCCATATCGTAAAAGTGAAAATGCAAATTCGAAGAGAAAATATAAAAAAAAAAGTTCACCGTTAACGCGATTTCGCTATGGGATTTCGGTAGGAGTGATGAAATGCAACGAATCTAGAAAGGGAGGAAGAAAGAGCAGAGATCGAAAGAGGAAGATCGGGGTCTCTCTTTCTCTCTCTCTTTAGCTGTTTCAAATTGCATGAGACTAAGGGAGAAAATCGAAGATGGTGAAATTAATATATAGAAGGGGAAGGAGAGAGAAGAAACAACGTTGTTAAATGAGGTTTTGGAAGTTTTTGTTGGAAAATTAGGTTGGCGTTGCCTTAATTGTTGTAACTGAATCGAACAAGGAACAGAATTGCAGACCGCGATGCCGGTCAATTCTGCGTTATCAACGGATTTATATACTTGTATTATTATATTATTGTTAAATATTAATATTTATAAGAAAAAAAAATCGTTTTTAGACCAAAATTTCTAAGATAGCAAGGTTGAAAAACCACTTTTCAATATTTTGATCTTAGTTTTGATTTCAATTGAGGGAGAAGAAGAATATATATATATATATATATATATATATATATATATATATAAACTACTTTTATTTTAATTCTAAGTGACTAGAAATTTTAAGACTAAGAGTATCTCTAATATAAATATTTTAAATTTAAGATTTATGTATTATTAAAAATTTAATGGGATAACATGTTGAAGTTTTAAAGATAGAAACGAGATCTTACATAAGAACTTAACAATAAAATATAATATTTCAAACAATTAAATTAATTTTTTAATTTGTACAGATAAATTAAATTTTATAATGAACAATTTTTATATAGTTGTGAGATTTATTGGCACTTGAAAGAAATAGTAGTATATCTCTCCAAGATCTTGGTCCTGGTTTATTTTTGGTTATGGGTTATCTCTTTAGGGTGCTGGCGTTGATTCTTCTTATTCCCCTCCTTCTCCATCTGATTTTCTATTTTTTTCGCAGTTTTATTTTTTATTTTTTTAGTGAAGTCTGTGCTTTAGCACCTTCATTTTGGATTTTTCTTACAGGATGGGTTTAAATTTTGTTGCTTTTTTAGATTTTTTGGTTGTCTCAAGGATCAAGATTACAATCCAAAAAATTAAACCAAGATTTTTGTTCAAGTCCTAAATAATGCTTGTGACATTCTCCTCTCATATTTGTCTGCCCCTTATATCAAGGGTGATATGGTCTCAATGTAGATTGTAGAAAAAGTGTATCTTGCATCTTTATGGAAAGATTATTCTATCTAAGGGAGATTGTTAGAATTATAGGGCTAAAACAAGAGGGGGAGATTAATTGTTTTTGAAATATTTTTGAAAGTATTGAAGGTAGAGTGAAAGGCTATGAAGAATTAATCAATGGAAAATCTGTCCAGCCAAATACAAAACTGTTTTTAAGCTTGATGCGGAAAATCAGCCGGTTGGTTTTACGAAACAGTCGGTTGTTTTTATGAGCACTTTATAAAAACAAAGTTAAAGTAGTTTAAAGAATGTAAGGATAGAGAGATTCACACAAAATGTTTATATTGGTTCACTCAACACCTGAGCTACATCCAGCCCTCAGAAACCACTGAGAATTCACTATGTAATCAACCCTAGATTACAAGCTACACACACCAAGAGTGATGATCTTGAACCCCTCAAGAACACACACCACTCCTTTGCAAAAACCACACCAAGAATGTTGATCTTGATCCCCTCAAGAACACACAACACTTCTTGGAAACACCAGTACAAAAATACAATTATCAAGAAGGAAGAGAATAGAATACACCTGGGTAAATCACAAGATCAAAGATCAGAATACAAGACTCAATCCTATTCCACACTTGAGATGATCCAAAAGCTCTTTAAAAACTCTTTTTTATTGATCTTTCTCACTTTGTTAATGCATAGGAGTGTAAAACCACCTTTTTATCTTTCAATCAAATGGTTAAAATAGTTACAACAAAAAACCAAAAGTTGTTGGAATCATTTAAAACAGAAAAACCACTTAACAAAATTCTATTAAGGTTTTCAGAAAACAATCGGTTGATTTATTGAAATAACCGATTGATTTTTGTTTGACAGCAAATGCAAAAGGCAAAGCTTCTCCAAATCATTTTAAAAAATCACTAAGTGTCAAACAACCTGTTGATTCGAAATTTCAACCCGTTGAAATTTCACTTTCTTTTAGAAAACCCATCTTTTCAAAATGTTAAAAATTCAAATGAACTTGGATCATCTTAAGGAGTGAATTAAAAGGTTTCAAACAACTAGACACACACACGACAACAAGGTCTTCAAGCTTTCCACTTGGATTTGGAGACATCAAAGCTACTTGTTCAACAATCTCTCCCTATTTGATGAAGACAAACCCCTGGTTTGCTTGTGATGTTCTGTTTGAATTTGTTAGTACCTGCAAAACATAATTTGTGCATGTATCAAAAGTATTCATATCCAGATATCATTAGCATCACAAACTAGTTTTCATTAGGTGATTCTCATAAGGAAAACCAGCAAAATCAGTGTGAAAACTAGTCAAAACAAGGTGCAAAATCAGAGTTATGCAACAACTAACTAAATTACATAAACCCAGTTTTAAAGTAGATATGTAGCATATACTTAGCAGCATACAAACCATATAATTCTCCCCCTATTTGTCTTCCCAAATAGAATAGAAGAAGGGGTAAAAAAAAATTAAGAAAAACCAGAATACCAGTGTGTATAGCAGCACCATTGCAACAACAAACCTGTGATACCATATCAGAATTGCAGCAAAAATCTATGGTGTATCAAAGCTATGACAGCAGCAGGATTAAAGTACCATAGACCCCAGAAATTTCAACAAGGAGACCACAATTTATCCCCCTATCTTTTCTTCATCCAGTAGTTCCCACCCAGCAATGGAATACTTAAAAAAAAAAGTTTATCTTCAAGTTGGTATCACAATCTAAATCACATTCTCCACACAGCATATGCCATCCTCATAACTTGATGTCAGTAGAGGCAAGTCAACTGGGATAAAAACACATCCCCAACCAAGTACACCCAAATCTTTTGAACCATCAACAAAATATAGTTTTGTCTAGGAAGCTGGTATGATATTTGCTCAAGCAGAAACTGAATTTTGTAGAGTCACATATATTTTATTACAGTAATTGTAACAAAACCATTTATCCTTGGGCAACTTTTCCAACACACACAACCCAATATGCAAGCAGACAACATAATAAACCCAAGCAAGATGAAGACTCCAAATGTAATCACATATACAAATATTCATTAACCCATGACCACCAATGTGATTGTCATATATAGAAAGCTTTGAATTTCAAGGAAAACAAAGAATATATCCCTTTGTTATCTAATTCAGAGGCACAAATAGTGCATTTTTGACCCACAATGGGTTTTGAAAGAAAATAAACAATTGTAATCATGCATAAGAAATCATAACAGTTTTATTCAAATGTGCCAGAGGTAAAACAATCAATTGTTTCATGAAAACAATTGGTTGTTTTTCAGAGACAGTAAGAAAATGTTATTTTTCAAAGCAAATCATCTTCCAAAGTGATGGGAAATGCATTCATACCTTTGCATTACCTCAACATGTTTAGAAGTTTATTTGTTCTTATGAAGCCAAAAGCATAGGATGAACATATACAACTTACTTTACATAGGTCATGAATTTTGACTTGTGAAGAACTTGAGTAAGGTGTATGCTCTTGAACCATAATAATAAGTATCACTTTGATTAGTCTTCATCATAGCACCTGTACTTGAAAGGCCCTGCAACACAAAATTTATGCATATACAAAGCAAGATAACAAGACACACACAAACCAGTTTTCTGCATATACAACATTAGCAAAAAAATCAAAAAAGTGAAGCGTTCAAGTGCTTTCAAGTGCAGAGAAGCAACAACACAATGCATCCGTTTTAAAGCTATCTATACAACCAAATCAAGCATAAACTTCTCCCCCTATTTGTTCTCACAAATAGACAATGAGAAGGGTTGTACAAAGCAGAAATTAGAATGATAATACAGTAGTCCAACATTACAAACAATGTTGACATTTCAAGAATAGAAAATGATATAGAGCTTTCAAGAAAACAAGTGGATATAATCTTTTATTATCAGATTTTGAGGCACACTCAATGTACATTTGTCCAAAAGCAAGATTTGAAAAAGAGAAATAGGTTTAATCATGCATAATCAAACTTGGCAGCATTATACAGAGGTGCCAGAGGAAAAACAAACGGTTGTTTTACTGTGACAACAAAGAGAACATCTTTCATAACCAAAAATTACCTTTTAAATTGATGAAAAATGTAGTATGCAATTTGTTCATACCTTTGCACAGAGAACCCCAATAGATTCACCCAAAAAGAAGACTTGGAGATGTTCATATGGTCACAAGGCACACTTACATAAATTGAGAAATGAAAACACACATACTCTATTTATTCTTGAAGTTTCTCTTTTGACCAACCACTATGCATATGCCAAGGATGTCTCTTGACATTCAAAGAACCCTACAAGACATATACAATTGAAAAGTGTAGGTATAAAGATTGTCTTGGCTATTGATGTTCTGCCCTTTAGCAGTCATTCTTCAAGCCCAAAAGTGATTCTTGGCTGCCAAGGATACCTACAAGAAAAGATTAAGAAGCAAAATTTGGTCCCCTTATGAATTTGGGTCCAATGATGTTAGTAGAAAGCTTAGGAACCTTAAAAACCTTAGAAACTGTTTCGTCCGATTGACCGGGACGTCTTCGTGCGCGACCTCAACCGTCAGCTAGGGACTCCTTTCCATTGATTGCCTATGGATTCCTGCAAAAAAGAGGACAAAGAGGCGCCCTAGCGGCCGTTTGCACTCCGACGCTCAAGTCAGCTAGCGAGAAACACCAAAACTGTTCACCTCCGTCTCTGAGCACCGCGTATGGCACTCTGAAGGTGGTAAGAAATAACTGTGTATTGTGTGTCTGTGTTCTCTCTCTCAGGCAAAAATATTCCCCAGTCC
>Ga0123341_1004013_pt1 | contig 12792 bp, 12 predicted proteins | sample Turbeapinknodule_FD_89959 | JGI IMG/M metagenome (GOLD analysis project Ga0123341, IMG submission 89959) | Root nodule microbial communities of legume samples collected from Mexico - Turtle bean Mexico pink nodule | ecosystem: Host-associated > Plants > Roots > Nodule | place: Mexico: Nepantla... | reverse complement strand
TATTCACACACAATAACCTTAATCATAGATTATTGGACTATAATAATAAATAAATCCATTGTTTTAATTAATATTCTTATAATTGGGTTTATTTAGACCTTAACTATTATTTTTGTTAATTTTGTGTTTTTAAAGTAAATTATCCGGAGGAAGCTTCTACCTTTGTGAATGGGCCAAATATGCAAAAGTCCAAGTTGCTTCTTGAACCAAAACAGGAAACCAATTCCGAGGAGAAGAAAGAGAAAATAAAATCTACAATATCTCAGAAACAGAATCGGAGGCAAATCTTCTGCAAAATACAAGAATTCTATAAAGTTGGAAACTGTTAACAAAATATAAACTACAATATTTTCCCAAGATCCTTGGAGCAGAAAAGTCTATAAAAGGACACAAACATCAAGGAGAAAAGGGGGAGCTTCATAGAGTTTTCTTAGTTTCTTTTCTTCTTTGTAATTCTTTTATTTTGCCTCTGCATGGAAGGCTAAACCTTTTTGGTTGATTCCTTTGTAATTTCCCATTGAGTTCTGAGGTTTTATTCAATAAAAGTTTCGATTTATAATTCTTTATAGCAGTTGTTTTTATTGTCTAATCTCCTAGAAAACTAGTTTTTGTGAGAGGTTGTACTTGAACGCATGATTGAGAGTCTTCCTTGTCTTAAACTTTGCTTTCTTAGTTACTTCGCATCGTTCTAATTAATTTCTTAGGCGTATGATTCAAGATAGAGGAGATAAGCATTCCCATGGAGTATACACATGGAACAAAGTGGGTATTAATTAAACCAGTAAACGCATGTTTTACTGGTGAGTTTAGTTGAATTAGATTGGCGCATGTTAAATCTGGTTTAACTCTGTTGGAGGATTGAGAAAAGATTAATCTATAGAAAATCTATGAAGAATTCAATGGTAGAAGAACTTGGGGATCAACCGTTTCTTATTTGTTATTTTAATCTCTTTTATATGTTCTGCATAACTATCTTAACCCCCTTTTTATTATTACTTTTATTGCTAACTTTTATTGCTTGTAGATAGATTCTAAACAGTGATCTACTGATTTTACAATTGGATTCGTTGGGAGATGACTTGGGGTTATCTAACCATAATTATATTATATCTATCTAGTGTTAGACAAGTCTATGCTAGAATCATATTAATTTGACAGCAAAACGACAACTATCAATGGCTAATTCAATGAACATATACAGCTTATGATGTATAACACTACTGTTATAAGAGTCAAACACTCAAATATTGAAACTTTTGTCCTTCACTATGCATACTTGGTTCATTATGATTGTGTCATTACTGCTATATAACCACATTTGTGCAGTTGTTTTTCTCCACAGAATCAACTCATTGATTACCTCTCTGCACTCAAATCAAATTTGTTTTCTTCTTCTCCTTGCTCCTGTTGTTCTCTTCTTCCTCCATGGATTCCACACCTCCTTCTTCCAAAAGAATGAAAACCCGTGGTGTGAAAAGAGGTGGACCCCTAGAAGGATGGTTCTCGAGAGAGGATGATAAAATTGAAAAGTATCTACATGAAACGAGCATAAAGATTATCAACAATACAAATCTTGTCACCTTCACCTGGCTGAAGGAACAAAAACTCATGGAAGTGAGGACTCTTCTAAAGGAAAAAATCTTGAAAAGGTTCTTTGAAATGTCTGGGAACATCTACCCAGATTTGGTAAGAGTCTTCTATGTTAGAATATATGGCCTTTAAACAAGAGGGGGTGAATTGTTTGAAAGAGATTTTGAATTACTTTTGAAGGTTTAATGAAATTCAGTGAAGAAATCCAGAAAAGAAACCAACTTAGCTAAGAATACAAACTATTTTAAGATGAATCACAGAAAAACAACTGGTTGTTTCTTCGATTCAATCGGTTGTTTATACCAGTAAAAGTTAAAACAACTTAAAAACAAGAATCTAAAAGAGATCAGAGCAAGAGAAATGTACACAAGCAATTTATATTGGTTCACTCTTAAACCAAGAGCTACATCCAGTCCACAGAAACTTCTGGGTTTCTACTATGCAACCATAACAGATTACAACACAAACCACCAAAAGAGTGCCCTTAAGCCCTTCATGAAACACACTTCTTTTGACACAACAATCCACAGAAATCAAAACACTCTCTGATTCTACACTTACACTCGATTACAAAAATACAGTAATCAAGAAAGAAGATAATAGAATACACCTGGGTATTACAAAGCTTAAAGATCAGAAGTACACCCCCAATCCTATTCCACACGCTTGAAAATCCAAAGCTTGAAGTGAATATTGAAAACTTGAAATTCAATTTGCACTATAATTTCTCAAAATTGTTTCTCTTACTTTCCAAGAGCGTATAACTAACTTTTTATACTCAAAAGAATAATTAAAAAATTTAAAACAAGAGCGCATTCAGTTAGAAATCATTTAAGAGAGATTCACATATCAAAACTGAGTTTTGTTAGGATTTTCAAAGAAACAATTGGTTGAAAACATGAAACAACTGATTGATTTAGTTTGACAGTTAAGTCAACCAAGTCAAACAGCTTTCAACCTTTTTCAAAACCTTCTAAGAACAAAACAACTGGTTGATTCGATAAAACAACAGGTTTTTTTCACTTAGTTAAAAAACATTCCATTTAAAAAAGGTTTTCAAATCAAAACAGTTATGGATTCAAACAAGGAGTGGATTACACTTTAATCTACCTAGATTCGACCCATACATAACAGCAACACCAGCCTTTCATCAAACACCTTGATTTGGATTCTTCAAAGCTCTTGATCACTCTTCATCAATAATCTCTCCCTATTTGATGAAGACAAATCCTTGGTTGCTTGTGTTGATCTTGTTTGAATCTGAAACAGCACCTGCAAAACAAAAACTATGCAAACCCAAAGCATCTCTAATAGCAGGTTATGATGACATACTAACAAGTTTTCTACATAACCACAAGAGTACAAAAACCAACCACAACCAATGAAAAAACTATCAAAATTGCAACACCAAAACCAAACTAGCATATGCAGCTGAAACTAAAACACACTTCAATCAGAGTTATAGCAGTTTTAAGACAACACATAAACCATATTCTCCCCCTATTTGTCTTTACAAATAGAATTAGGAAGAGATAAAAATAGAATAGTTCAAAATAAAGCAATACTAGCATAGAAATTTAATAAATCTTAGCTTCAATCTTCTTTTCCATATTGTAATTCAAACAGCTAGTTCTATACAATTTATATCTACTCATCTAAGTTCTGAAAACGTGTATCCATGCTTTGAAATCTTTGGCCAAAGTCCTGAAATTTTGTAGTACAAAGATCATGAAGATTCCTTTGATTCTCAGCAAAGTTGTTCAACTTATTGACCATAAATCTCTCAAAAGGGGACATTGAGAGAATTTTATTTCCTTGGTTTCCAACACTTGTTCCAGCACCTGTTTCAGCAGCAGGTTGATCTTCATCTTGAGCATCAACATCAGCACCTTCAGCAGCATCTTGTTCTTCTTCATCCTTCCACTTAAGGAACCACCTTGTTCTCCATCCTTACTTACCCATCTTCCACCAATCTTGATAAAACCCATCTTACTTAATGAAACATTGTTCACTTCATGTGTTGATTTCACCAATTCAGATGTTTCTTCCTCAAGATCTACTTCAAAATAGTTTAGGAATTATGAAATCAAGATAGCATAAGGATAATGGTAGTCACTTAACCTCATTGATTTCTGCATGTGTTCCTTGATGATATGGATCCAATTGATCTTGACTTTTTTCATGATAGAGTATATATAGACAAGATCTTCCTCCGTAAGAACAGAGTGATTGCTCCCTCTTGGTGTTAGAATCCAAGTTACAAAGAGAGCCATTAACCTTTCATTCAACTTCAACCCTCCTACTGAACAAGTTGTCACTTGTGCTTGAGGATTCTTCAAACAACTTCTGTAATACTGAATTTTGTTGAAATCTTCCACCAAACCAATGTTTCCTTTCTTGATTCGCAGCCCAGCATATCTCAATCCATTTACTGCAGTCCATACTTCATGGGTAATCTCCATATCCACACCTTTGACATGGGAAACAAACTTCAAGTGGATGTAGTAAACTCTAATAAGATCGGGATAAATGTTCCCTTTCATCTCCAAGAACCTTTTCAGCAATTGTTCCTTGAGAAGATTTCGCATCCAACTTTTGACTTTTCAGCCAGCTGAAAGAGATAACTTTTGGGTTGTTTATCACTTTTCTATTTGTTTCAAAGCGGTATTTTTCAATCAGCTCATTGTCTCCTGAAAAGAAGCCTTCAAGACACCCTCATATTCTTACAGCCCTGGTTTTGATTCTTTTTTATGATGGAGGAGTGGAATTCATGGTGGCAGTGATCAAGAATTAGAGAACAAAGAGTAAAGATGGACAAATATGAGATGCAGCAAGAGATGTGCCAATGGGTTGTTTTTGTGTAAAAAAACAACTACATAGGGTTTTATAGCAGGTCAAAAACTAACTTTAGTCCTTTGTTTACAATGGGTTTCAGTCTTCAAGAAGAGGAATTTGGTCCAAGCTTGCACAAAAAAATGTCCCCCCACACCAGAAAAACACATGGTCAGCACATGTGGATTTGACTAGTCATAAAGACACTTGAATTTCCAAGATATGGAATATAGTCCTTTTATGACAAGAAGTAACCTCCTTCTGAACCAATTCAGACCCATAATGACTACTTTTTGACTCATAACTCTTTAAGATAGAAATCTGGAAAAGATAGAATGCATAAAGAAATTAAATCAATTTTATGCAGTGCTGTCAGAGGAGAAACAATCGGTTGTTTCAAGAAAACAATCAGTTATTTTTTTTGTAACAGCAACTAATTAGAATTTTTAAATGCATAAGAATCCATTTTATGCAGTGCTGTCAGAGGAGAAACAATCGGTTGTTTCAAGAAAACAATCAGTTATTTTTCTGTAACAACAACTAATTAGAATTTTTAAATGCAGAGAAGAATCAAAATGTAATTGTTTCACATATATCATAAATAGAAGATTTAACACAATTTAAGAAAAGAAAAACAAAAACAAAAACAAAGAAAGTCTTATCCTTTTGTCATAGAGTCCCTTCAATGAGACATTATTCATGATCAAGAAAACTTCTTTTTGGCTTTTAAGAAGACTTAAGTTGGTACAGAACCTTAATTCAATTCCAGACAGAATCTTTTCCTTCCAAATGCTTGATCTGATGTTTCTTTTAGCATTCCTGCAACACAACAAATTCAAGCAACAAGATTTGGTCCCCTTACAAAAGTGGATCCTTTTGTATTACATTTATCACTGGGAACTTCAGAACTTTTGGGAATCCATCTCATAATACCTTTAGGAATAGAATATTTCCTAATTTTACAGAATCTAACAGAGTGGCCTCTCTTCATGCAATAAAAACATGTAACAACTGATTGTTTCGATTTTTCAATCAGTAGTTTTTTCTGGAACAATTGAAAAAGGCTTTGAAATCCCACTTTTCTTGCTTTGTGGATTAAACCCCAAACCAAATTTTCCAAAAATACATTTTTGGGATGCCAAGACAGTTTCAAAGTTAGATTTACCCTTTGAAAGTTTATCCACAGTTTTAATAAGATAATGGACCTTATTTTCAAGAGTTTCACAATTTTCACAAGCTTTTGAGTGACACAAGCAAGAAGAATTCTTGTAAAGCAGTTCAAGATTTTCAAGATCAGTTTTTGAATTTTTCAATTCTTCTTCAAGTGTCTTGACTCTATTTTCAAGCCAGTTGTTCAACCATTTCATCCGGTTGTTCAAGAGAGCCAATCGGTTAGCTTCCTCATGAGTTTCTTTAAAAGCTTGAAGCAATTGACTATAGTTTTCAGCATTTAAAGAGACACAAGAACTTACACTACTTGAATCATCTTCTCCCTTTGCCATCAAACACAAATTGACTTCTTCATATTCACTTGATGAGGAGATTTCATTTTCATCCTAAGCAATGTAGGCCTTTTTTTTATTTCCCTTTCTTTTCCTTCTTCCTTGACTTTTTTTCCTTGCCTTCTTTATTTGGGCATTCAACTTTTATATGCCCCTGTTCTCCACAACCAAAACAAGTATAATTGTTAGGATTAAAATCACTAGTTTTCTTGTTTCCGTACCTTTCTTTGTTGGATTCCTTGTTGCGGTTTCTCTTCAAGAATTTGCTGAACTTTTTGGACAACAAACTAAGAGTTTCTCCCTCACTTTCATCACTTGAGTCTTGCTTTTTTTTGTTCTTGACAACTTTCAAGGCTATGTTCCTTACATGTTTGTCTTCACTTTCTTGAACATTGAGTCTATTCATTTCCAACTCATGTTCTCTAAGCTTTCCAAACAAGGAGGCTGTTGTTAAGGATGTCAAATCTTTAGACTCGGAGATGGCAGTAACTTTTGGTTGTCAGGATCTATCAAGACACTTGAGAATCTTGATGTTCAACTCCTCTTTGTCAAAGACTTTTTCAAGACTCATTAGATGATTGACTACGTGGGTGAATCTCTTTTGTACTTCAGCAATTGATTCTCCTTTGAGCATTCTGAACATCTCATACTCTTGTATTAGAGTATGTTTCATTGCCCTTTTCACATCATTTGTCCCTTCATGGGTGACCTCTATAGTATCCCACATTTCCTTATGCACGTTGTGAGATCCTGAAAAATTCATCAGAGTTCAAAGCAAAGGTTATGATATTTTTGGCAATGCAATCAAACTTGGCCTTTTTATTTTCTGCATCAGTCCATTGGGACCAAGGTTTTTCAATAGAAGCACCTTCCATTTCAAATTTAGGAATAAAATGGTCATTTTCGATTGCATCCCAAATCCCTTAATCAAGAGATTCAACAAAGATTTTCATTATAACCTTCCAAAACTGATAGTTCAAACCACAAAACAAAGGTGGCATGTTAATTGAGGCACCCTCCCCAAAAGGTAGTTTTTTCAGCCAGAGAAAAAGGATTTAGGATCGAAAACTTGAGTAACTACAAGAACTTAACTCTTGATGTCAATTGTTGGAATATATGGCCTTTAAACAAGAGGAGGGGTGAATTGTTTGAAAGAGATTTTGAATTACTTTTGAAGGTTTAATGAAACTCAGTGAAGAAATCCAGAAAAGGAACCAAGTTAGCCAAGAATACAAACTGTTTTAAGATGAATCACAAAAAAACAACTGGTTGTTTCTTCGATTCAATCGGTTGTTTATACCAGTAGAAGTTAAAACAACTTAAAAAACAGAAACTAAAAGAGATCAGAGCAAGAGAAATGTACACAAGCAGTTTATATTGGTTCACTCTTAAACCAAGAGCTACATCCAGTCCACAGAAACTTCTGGGTTTCTACTATGCAACCATAACAGATTACAACACAAACCACCAAAAGAGTGACCTTGAGCCTTTCAAGAAACACACTCGTTTTGGCACAACAATCCACAAAAATCAAAACACCCTCTGATTCTACACTTACACTCAATTACAAAAATAAAGTAATCAAGAAAGAAGAGAATAGAATACTCCTGGGTATTACAAAGCTGAAAGATCTTCAGTACACCCCAATCCTATTCCACACACTTGAAAATTCAAAGCTTGAAGTGAATCTTGAAAACTTGAAATTCAATTTGCACTATGATTTCTCAAAACTATTTCTCTTACTTTCCAGGAGCGTATAACTAACTTTTTGTATTCCAAAGAATAATTAAAAACATTTAAAACGGGAGCGCATTCAGTTAGAAATCATTTAAGAGAGATTCACAAATCATAATTGAATTCTATTAGGATTTTCAAAGAAACAATCGGTTGAAAACACGAAACAACCGATTGATTTAGGGTTTAGGTTTTAGGGTTTTAAAAAGGTTTTCAAATCAAATCAGTTCTGGATTCAAATAAGGAGTGAATTACACTTTAATCTACCCAGATCTCACCCATACACAGCAACAACACCAGTCTTTCATCAAACACCTTGGATTTGGATTCTTCAAAGCTCTTGATCACTCTTGATCAACATTCTACACTAACTTTCACATCATTGGTGACAAGATTTTTTCACATGAGAAAGGAGTAGACATGGAGATCACTCAAGAAGTCTGGACTGCAATCATTGGTTTAAAGCATGCTGGTTTGAGAATCAACAAAGGGAAGATTGGTGTTGCTGATGAATTCAACAAAATGTAGTTCTACAAAAGTTTCTTGAAGAATCCTCAATCAAGGGTAAGAAATTTCTCTGTGGGAGGGCTAAAACTGAATGAAAGGCTCATTTCCTTCATTATCACATGGATGTTAACCCCAAGAGGCAGCAATCACTCTATGCTAACTAAATAAGACCTTGTGTTGATCTACTATGTGATGAAAAAAGTGAAAACCAATTGGATCCACATCATAGAGGAGTATATGCAGAAGTACATAAGGTTAAGTGACTATCATTACTCTTATGTTGTCTTAATCACTAAATTTTTTACACTATTTTGAAGTGGATCTGGAGGGAGAACAATCTGAACTTGTTAAAACCTCAAGTTAAATCAACAATGAGTCCCTAAGTAAAATGGGATTCACCAAGATTGGAGGAATTTGGGTGAGCAAAGAAGGGGAAGATGGCTCATCAAGTGGAGCTCATGTTGGAGAAGAGAATGAAGGTTAAGTTATTGCCACTGGAAGTGAGTATGCTGGTGCTCATGAAGTTGGTCCAAGCAATGTGAAAATGGAAGAACAAATCACATCCATGTCTCCATTTGAAAGGCTTGTGGTGAATAGGTTGGACAACTTTGCACATGAACAAAGAGCTCATCATGAATTATGTGTAGCCAAGTTTCAAAGCCTGGATGAGCATATTGAAGTTGTGTAGAATCAGCTATTTAAACTACAGTATGGACAAGAAGAGTGAAGGAAACTTAAAGCTTTCTTTCTATTTCTGTTTTATTTGAACACTCTATTTTAATGTTGTTTTTTATCTCTCCTTTGAGTCTATTTGTGAAGAAATAGGGGGAGAAGTTTTTGTGGTTTTTATGTTTGTATTGTGTGCTTAAATTATGTTTTAACTTGGTTTATATGTTGCTCACTTTGATTAAAACTGCTGCATAAACCTCTGCTGCATAATATTCTAATTTGCACCTCTCTTTAACTATCTTTTCACATTGATTTTGCTGATTTTTCCTTGTGGAAATCACTAAGTGAAAAGTGGTTCTTTAGTGCTGATGAAATCTGGAAAGGATTACCTCTGGTATTTGCAAATTTTGTCTTTTGCATGTATTGTCAAATTCAAACAGAACATCCCAAGCAAACCAGATATTTATCTTCATCAAATAGGGGGAGATTGTTGAACTTGAAGCTTTGATGTCTCCAAATCTATGAAGTTTGCTTGAGGACTAGGTTTTTGCTTGTGGGCATGGGTTATAGGTAGATTAGAATTTGTCAATTCACTCTTAGCTTAATCCAAAACTAAATCAATCATGTTCTTTAAAAGAAAAAGTGTTTTTCAAAGTAAGTGAAAAACAACCTAATGATTTGTCATTTCAATCGGTTGTTTTACACTTGGTAGTTTTGGAAAGGATTTGAAAAAAAGATGAAATTGGTTGTCCTCACAGTCAAATTCATTTCAATCGATTGATTCACACTTTCAAACGATTGAATTTTTGAAAACATAACAGAATTGGTTAAATTTATTAAAACTGTTTTTGCTCATTTCAAATATGTTTTGGCCCCTCTTGTTTAAGGCCTATAATTCCAACATTGTGATCCCAACGGATATGTTGGATTTCGACCTCGTCAAATTTTGCGATCAATCCATGCAGAAAATGATAATATTGTTGCAAGAGTGTATCTCAGACTTCAAATTCCTGTTTCAGTTGCCCGACCACTACTTGTAAGTCACTCTTACATGATAGCTTTTTACTTCTAAATCAATAGCAAGGTGGCCTTCTATGATGGCTTCGTATTCGGCTTGATTGTTTGACGTTTTGAAGTCAAACTTCAAGACTTGCTCAATAAGAATATAACTTGGACATTCTCATACTACCCCTGCGTTGCATGACCTGCTGTTGGAAGAGCCATCAACATGCAGGGTCCACTAGATGTTCTCTTCTTCAACTGATTAAGGACTGAGCTCAGTAGCAAAATGAGTTAAAGCTTGGGATTTAATGACTCCCCTAGGTTAATATTCAATATAAAATTTTGACAGCTCTACTACCGATCCTATCATTCATCCGGCTAAGTCTGGCTTTGTCAATATTTTCATGATAGGATAGTCAGATCGGACTATGACCCGATGATTCTGAAAGTACATACACATCCTTCTTGTTGTTATGAAGAGGGCAAGGAAAACTTTCTCAATCATTTGGAACCTCCACACCGTGAAGTACTAGACTGGCAAAATAGACTGGTTGCTCATTTGCTTCTATATCTTGGACTAAGGCGGCACTAATTGCATCTTGTGACACGACAAGATATACAATTGTTGGTTCACTGGCCACCGGTTTCTGAATTACTAAAGGAGATGCCAAGAAGTTCTTTAACTGGAGAAATATGTTTTCGCATTCGTCTGTCCACTCGAACTTGGACGCTTTATGCAATGACTAGATGATAGGTTTAGTTTTTTCTGCGAGTTTTGGCACGAATCTTGAAAGTGATGTGATTCGACTGATCAACCTATGGATTTATTTGATGTTGTTAGGGTTACACATTTCAATAATTGCTCTACATTTCTCAGGGTTGGCTTCTATGTCACTATGGGTGAGCATAAAGCCTAAAAAATTTCCTCTTTCTACCCCGAACGCACATTTGTCGGGATTCAGGCACATACGGTGGCTGCGGAGAGCTTGGAAAACTTCATGCAGATCTTTAATATGTTATTAACATGAGTTAAATTTGACGATAATATCGTCCACATAGACTTCAACATTTTTCCCAATCATGTTTTTGAAGAAATGATCCATCAATCGCTGGTAAGTAGCTCCAACATTTTTTAGGCCAAATGGAATGATCTCATAGTAGAAGTTGTTGGAGTCGGTCCTAAAAGCCGTTTTTTCTTTGTCTCTCGGATGCATCAAGATTTGATTATACCCTAAACATGCATTGAGAAAATTGAGGATGTTATGACGTGTCGCTCCATCAACAAGTCGATCAATGGTCGGTAGGGGATAGGAATCTTTAGGGCATGTTTTATTAAGGTCAGTATAATTCACACACATTCGCCCCACTTACCGTTAGATTTCTTGACCATGACTATATTGGCTAACCACATTGTGTAGCGTGCTTTTCGGATAAAGCCAACTTTCAACAACTTTTCAGTTTCTTCCCAAGCAGCATTGCGCCTTTCCTCCCCAAGTTTTCGTTTTTGTTGGGCTATTGGTATGGCCTCTTTATAAACAGAGAGGCGATGTGTGATGATGTCTGGACTTACCCCAGGCACATCGGCGGTTGTCCAAGAAAATAAGTCAGTATTGTCAAATAATGTTGTGCTTACCAACTTGCGGTCGTCCGGATTCAAAGATGTCTTGATGTATGTCTTGTGATCATCGTTGCAAAGGGGTAAAGGTTGAAGGTCTTCACCTGCCTCCATACAGGCGTCATCGAGTCGAGGGTCTAAATCTACAAGTGCAACCATGCATTCTTTCGATCGCTTCTCTAGGATATCTCTCCAATGATCATCTTTTGTCGGGAGACCGACCACGCGGTGGAATTTTATAAAGTCGTCTGGTAGGTTCAACCTTTAAACTTGCAACATAGCATTCATGGGCAGTTTTTTTATCTACATGGACCGTCACTATATCATCGTCCGTAGATGGGAATTTTATTGCCAAATGGGGAGTGGAGACGATCGCTCTCAAGCGATTAATGGACGAACGTCCGAGCAGTACATTATACAAAGTATTCGCATTAACCAACAAGTATCTGATTTGTATGGTTTTGCGGAGGCATTCTTCTTCACCGAACGAAGTATATAAATCCATGTATTCTCTATTATCCACCCGTTCTCCTGAGAATCCGACGATTTGTTCTTCATAAAGTTGAATATTTTCTTTTGGGATGCTCATTTTTTTGAAATTTTTCCAGTAAAGAATATCCATCGAACTGCCCTGATCCACTAGCACTTTGGTGATTTTGAACTTATCTATTTCGATAGTGATCACCATAGGGTCGTCTTGTGTTGGGTCTATTGCTGTAAAATCATCATTCGTGAAAGTGATTGGCGGTATCCGCGGTCGATTTTAGGTTGACGTAGAATGGACTAATTGTACGGCCTTGAGATGTTTCTTTTTAGATGAATTGGATCAGTCGCCTCCAGCTATGTAAGTGACATCTCGTTTGGGGACACCGAGTGACACTGGACAGACGATAGTGTTGATGACCTTCTGGACTTTTCTTCTGGTTCGATTGCCCATTTCAGGGCTTTCGCTTCGGGGTCGTGCTCTCCTGATCGGGCTTTCGCTTCGTCTCTGCCTCGCCGGACTATGATTGTCACCACGGTGACGAGAATCTCCACGCCCGTGTCGATCGGATTGTCCTATGGAGGAATACCAATCCCTCTAGTGATGGAAACCAAGTAGAGGATGCTCAAGCCCATGAAGCCCAAGCCCAACGAATCACTAGGAGCATGGCAAGAGCTTTGGGACAAGAGTATCAAAAGATGGCTCTTCTTATTTCTGTTATAGAGTAGGGGTGTGGATGTAATAAATAGGTGTGAAATTAGTAAGGGATGCTAGGGGGAGTGTAGATATGAGTTAGGAGGTGCCAAACTAGGAAGGAAAGTCACACTTCCTTCATGCACTAGTTGGCGCCGAATTTG
>Ga0123341_1004010_pt1 | contig 12805 bp, 10 predicted proteins | sample Turbeapinknodule_FD_89959 | JGI IMG/M metagenome (GOLD analysis project Ga0123341, IMG submission 89959) | Root nodule microbial communities of legume samples collected from Mexico - Turtle bean Mexico pink nodule | ecosystem: Host-associated > Plants > Roots > Nodule | place: Mexico: Nepantla... | reverse complement strand
TTATCAAAATTGAAATGTATACTTATAATTTTTTCATAAATATGCAAAAGTAACTCTATTATTGTATCTCAGTCATGTAATGATTTACTATTTTAACTTTATTTCAACACATTTTAAAAAATCTAACTATCTATCAATAAAATCTAACTATCCTTCAATATTTTTATAATTATAGTATTTTGAATCACTTGGTTAAGAAATATAAGCCATTGTATCATTTAAATCAACGAAAAAGCTCTATCTACTAACTCAAATGTATTAGATCTTGTTGAATTCTTCCTATATAAAGAAAACATCATAATGTGCTTTTCAACTATAGTAAGACCACTGTTTAGGCAGGAGTTTTGCTAAGTGAGGAGAAAATCTATTAGTTCTGGTTGTATTTATACAGAACCCTGCACTTTAGTATAATACTGGTACGATACCTATGTAAGTTTTTGAGATAAATTTTTTCATATAAGGGTTTAAAAATCTTTAAAGTATTTTATTTTATTTTATTTATTTTTTGTTGATAAAAAAAATATAGTAATAACAATTGTATTTACCATTTGTTGTAATATTTTCCAATCAAATGAGTTTGATTTGATGTAAAAAATTCATAACTGCAAATACTTGTTTATTCCATGATTTAATGGAAGATAGAATCAAAGAAACATTTAATGAAAGTTTTTAAATGAGGGCATCAACTCTAATATTAACTAGAAAATCATAATGTTAATCATAATGGCAATTACATATTAATTAGAAAATCATAATGTCAATCATAATGTCAAATGAGAGTTTTTTTTAACAAGAAACAATAAATAAATATAGATCACTTAAGGGGTGACTCAACTCTTATACAAAAGAAAAAAATAAGTAAGGATCTCACGTCCCAACTTAAATCAGGCCCTAAACTAAAGTTATCAATTTGCTTTTATCCCAATCAAGTCACAACCACAGGGAACCACCCATGTCAACCGCCACCACAAACTCTAAATCAAAATTATAAACAAACCACCAAACATAAATTGCCAGCAAATAGAGGAATTTATAAAACCTTTTAACAAAGATCACACCAGTTGTACAACCCAGTAACTCAACAAAAAAGAATAAAAAATAATCATTTTCACTTCATCTCTTACTTCACATAGGAGAACATAATGCTAAAGACCATTATGTAAAACACACGACTTTTTCCTTCTTAAACAAGAAGTTAAAGAGATACTAACCAAAATAAGGGATAAAAAATTATTTCACAATTTTCATTGTGATTGGTGAAGACTTACCAAGAGGATTATGATGCATGTTCAACTAGAACTTAATATGTTGTCTATCATGCGAATACTTCTTTTCAAAAACCTACCTACAATGAGATTATATTTATTTAACTTGTCCCTAAACATCATGAAATGTCCTTAGGAGAGGTTTGGTTGTCAACCAAGTTGAAAAGTAATGTAAAAAAGATAAAAAAAATTGAAGTCACACTCTTAAAAAGAATGAGTTAAAATCAAATTTTTACCCTTACAATTCTGTCATCCTAATTGACATGTCAGTTTGTTTGATAAGATTAAAATAAATTCAACCATGAATCATTAAATAGCTAAGGATACATCTTAAGCTTCCCCTAAGATAATAATAATTTTATTTTAAGTATATTTTTACTAGTTATATGACTTAAGTCATATATCTTGTGAAACTTATCTTCTTTTATTTCAAAACGTCTTTCCTAATTTTCTTTATAAAATATGTCAGAAAAACAAAGGTTAAACCTTTATCTTTGTGGCCCCTTTGTCCAATTTGATTATAAATAAGAAGTTTTATAGACTTCATAACACAAAAGCTTTGCTGCTTAAGCTCCTATAAGCATAAGATTAATTTTCATCTCTTTTTTAAGATCTCTAAATTTGTTGCTTAGATCTATATTTTCTTCCTTCCCACCACTTCTAAACCTTCACATCTCTAAATTTGTTGCTTAGATATATAGTTTCTTCCTTCCCACCACTTCTTACCTTCACATCTAAATTCTTTTCCACTTTCTCTCAGTGAAGAAAATCTACACATCAATAGATTTTCATTCTCTTCACCAATTTCCGTTGACAAAAGTAAGAATGTCTTTTTCTTCTGATTTTGTTGATTTTTAGGGATGGTAAACTAAATTCCCTCTCACTATAGAAATGATATGTACAAAAGGGATTTCATTTACCAAAAGTCAATTTATCTATTGTTATCAGCACACATGCATAATTTTTTATTTATTATTGTACTTCACAAGTATTTCTAGACTCAATTGTTAATATTCTTGTTTGCAGGGTCAAAATCAGCACATCTATTTTTCAAAGGACAAATTTTAGGTATTTTTCTCCCCTTTGTTAACACAGGAGGCACAACACCCCCAATTTCATGATAGTTATAGGAAATAAAAAAATAATCTTGTTTTATGAAAAAAATCATATGAATTAAGATCTAATTGCTTTTTTGTTTGTATATTTGTGTGGTGTGTGCTTTTCAATTTTGTGAAACTGATTTTGAGTGTAGTGTATGTATAGAGTGATGGTGAGTTAAAAGTATTGGGTTATCTCTTGAAATCAAAAGAGGAGTTTTAGGCTAAAATTGATTTTGAAGTAAAGTGATTTTTGTTTTTAATTTTTTTTGGCCTCAAAAGTAAGTTTGTTGTAAATTATGTGCTTAGATATACTCATGCAAAATTGATTTTCAAATGAACCTTGATTTTCTTTTAGATGCTTTTATATATGGGTATATCCTAAAATCAAATTCAGTATAAAATTTAGTTTAGATTTTTCAACTCAATGTGAAAAGCTGCTTATTGTGACTTCAAAATGTTTTCAAGCAAGCAATTATGTATGTATAATGAATTTATATATCATATTTAATTAAAGAGAAGCATACCAGCCAGATCTGTATACAAATCTTATTTCTTATGATAAGAAACAAGTTTTTATGTATGTTTTTATGACATATGCAGAGAAAAGCTCTTAAATATAAGATAGTTATTTATTTTTTGTATGATTGTTTCTTTATCTTGTAAAGGAGGCACCTTTGTATGATTATACTCTTTTTTTTCATTGTTGATAAATAAAAAACACATCACCTTGGTTGGCTTCAAGTTGATTGTTAAGGAAATTGCTCTGACATTTACTTTATTCTTTTCAAAAATATATTCCTAAATATTTAGATGGGATTAAATTGGATGGTTATCCAATGAATGATATGTAATAAATAAATTCTTTATTAGTTGAAGGGGGATGAGATCATTATAATGTGCAACTCCCTTATTTAGGGAAACAAAATTGGAAGAGTAAATGTTTTTATTAATGTATTTATTTGTCTGTTTTTTCCTTTTTAAAATAATTATTTTTTGTATAAATTTGAAGTTAGACATGGAAGATCTAGATATGGAGTTAGATTGGGCGCAGGTGGATATTCTGACCAGCACCAGCCCTCCATTGTTCAACAATCTCACCTATGCTCCCGAACATCTCAATGCACCCACTGTAAAACTTATCTCTTTCCTCTTTCTTATTCCATTTTCTAATATGTTAATTAAATAGAATAAAAATATTTTTTTTACACATGTGAGAATAATGTATATTTATTATTATATTTCATTATGTGACTTTTTAAATGTTTTTTTTTTTGAGTGATTTTTACTATTCATATGTAATTCTATCATATATTTATTCCTCCTTTTTCATACAAGAGAGTTATTTCATTCACCCCTAAATACAAAATCAACTACATACTTTTTAAAAATAAAATATTATATGCATATTTTACTCTTTTGCATTAATATTTATTATATTGTTATAAAATTTAAGTTTTATGATTTACGATGTGAATGTCAATAAACATGTCTGAGTTAATTTTCTCTTAATAAGGTAAAAATAAAAGTAGACGGAGTACAAATATAATACTCAAATTAGCACATAATTATCATTTACTTCTCCTTATTGGTTATAATTAAATTCTAAATTCGAATGATGGTGAATGTACCTAGGTAATATATCAAATTATTGATGACATTGCATATACTTTCATTTTAAATATTGGTTAAGGTTATTAAATAAAAATAAATTTTTTATGCCGCTTCACCACATAAAATACTATTATTTATAAAAACAATTATTCCTAATTATGCTAAAATTTATAGTTAAAAATGTTTTTTTATTGAAAAATTTAAAATAAAAAAAGAAATCAAATTAAATTACAGTGAAAAAAATAATATTAATTATTGAATATTATTATGAATAATCAAATACAATGAATCAAGTTATATTTTTCTATAACAATATACCTTCTCACTTTTAATATGTATATAATTTTTTAAAAATTAAAAAAACATTGCGAGCCAAAGCTCCCGCTTCAATCAGTTTCCACGTTGATTCTATTTTATTGTTGAGGTTCAGGGCTCTGCTGGAACTGTAGTAGCAACACCAAATCAGGCACAGAGTACTGATCATACTTTCAACTTTTCCGAGGATGCAAACTCAGGAAACCTTCCACAGCTTTCAGTGGATGATTGTTATCAGTTGCCCCAGCTACCATCAAACTCTGCATTAGCTCCATTACCGGATGAAATCCAATCCAACTATTACGTACCATCCATGGTAACTTCATCATTAATTCATGTAACAATTTATCACATGTATCATCATAATTTGTGAGACTCTGAGTCCATTGATATGGATTTGACTGATATTAATATGTGTTTATCCACAAAAACACTAATAGTTGCAAGCAATGAGTAATGTCAGTACAATTGTTAACATTTGATTTGATTAGGTGGGATTGAACCCTGAAGGAGCAGGTTCATCCGTTCAAGGCCCAACTATGACTCCAGTGAATTACTACAATCAATTTCCTCTCACTCAGAACAACAATTTTCCTCTGTAGGTCCTCCTATCCATCTATATGAATACTGATTGTGCACTCATTAGATATTCTCCTTCTTAACAACTTATGCTGTATCATTTTTCTACATTGTTGTGTTGTAGGATACATGATCTTGGTCAGCACAACCAGCAAACCACAAACAATCAGCAACAGTCATCACAGTATCCACCCTTTTTTCAGCAAAACTTTCAGCAAAACTCTGTGAGTTTAAGTCTCTTTAAAAACTTGTTTCAATACTGTAATGTAGATGCTCTACATGAACCAACTTTTATATACCAAGTTGATATCATTATTGTTGTCTATGATAACTCATAAGCAGATGGAGACTCTAGCAGTAGGGAATGAGGCACCAAATAGCCATTTCATGACTAACCAAATATCTCCAGTGTTTGCCCACAACAATCATGCTATTAACCCTCACAGTGCCTGGAATTCCCAGAGGTAAATTACTTGTACTCTTAGTTATTTGAATATGTAGACAAATCTTAAACTGTTACTAGTCTTATTTGTATAAGAATGAATTTATGTCATTTTGTATCATTTATAATTTTATATAATTCAACAATTCATGTTCTATTTTTTCACTATTTTTTTTGAAAAAGGTTTTATAAGTCATTTTAGCTTAAATTTTTTATTCTACCTTTAGTTATCATTTACTCATTCAATACATGTTTATTTAACTATTTATGTGTTTTATTTTTATTCTCTTAAAATAAATACTTCACAAACTTGTATATAGTTAAGTTTGTCCTCATTTTGCTTCAGTTGTTTATCAATATGTAGTTTAAATGGTTTACATAGAACATTACATATAATTTATATGATATATTTGAAATGACTTTTATTGTATTGATTTGCAAAATTATAATTCCCTGTTTAAAAATTAGCTTGACTATTCACAGTTTGAACCTGGATTCAATAATTGGGTTCTTCTTAGGAGTGACATTTTTTTAGACTTCTTTTTTTATGTTAAAAGCCAATAATGGGAAATATTTTAAGACTAAATAAGAACTGTTTGAATAAAGTTTAAAAATTCTACAGTCAAATCTTACTTATGATGCCATAATTTTTTGAAGTCTAACTTTGACTATTTTTAATGATTGATTTGACTTTTTATTTTATTCAATATTCATATTAAAGATTTTCTATAGTATTGGCCAATTCTAGAATAGATTAATTGACCACAGACTATCATGAAAAGAAAAGAAAAGAAAAAAGAGCTCTATGCAACCTAAACGAATAAACATTTATATCTCCCAAGAATGACCAGGTGACATTTTTTTATCATATGCATAGATACCTAATTTTCAAATGTTGACCATTATTTGAGTTAGTATTTGCTTTGTAATTCATCTCATTTTTTTAATTTTGAAAGGTCGCTTTGGATGCAAGATCAAGGAAACCAGTACAATCCATTATTGCAGAACACTGGTTTTATCCAGCATAACAGCGGCTCATTGAATGGACCTTCATCTCTGTCATCCTGCTTCACATCTCCTTCAGCACTGAACTCTGCCACTACGGCGTTTTCGGGTACTAGACCCACCGAAGGACCAAGTGCACTACTTTTTAACAACCAAGTGTCTCATATTTCAAGCCTTTTTAGGTATCATGTTTTTCACTAGCATAAATTATTTTTCCTTTATACGATGCTACAATATTATTATGCCTGTTAGCATCTTTTTATTCAAATATGCTTCATATTATTATGTTAACATTTTTCACCATTACTAGGCCTGAAAGAGCACAGGGGACACAACTGCTGCAAGTACCCCCTTTTTCTGTGAACACAATGGCTTCACAGCGTGCTGACAATGGACTTATGCCTTCATCTTTTAGGTATATACGTTTTTCAAACAATTTATGCATTGGGTAGAAATTCAATATAGAACATGTTCAGACTTCTATTGATTTGCTTTAATATAAAAGAACTGGCAAAATCCTTATATGATCAAGTTCTCATTATATTGTTGAATCGCGTACAGGACGCAAACTTCAGTACCAAGTCTAAATATGCTGAATCAAAGTGACAGATCATTGGTTACTTATGGTCCTTATACTAATCTACAGCAAAGTCCAAGTTTGAATCTGCAAAATCCAAGTTTGAATCTGCAAACTCCAAGTTTGAATCTGCAAACTCCAAGTTTGAATCTACAAAGTCCAAGTTTGAATCTTCAATATCCAAGGGTGAAAATTTCTTCATACTTTTTTGCCTTTTTAACACAGTGATGATAATATAGAATAACTGTTTTAGTTTAGTTAAAATATCTTCTGGTATACGCCATAGCCAGCACATACTTGGATGCTAATGTGGCATGTACATGTATACTATGTTATATGATCTATTAGAAGAAGAAATATTCAGCAAAATGTCAATGATGAATGTTAAAACAGAAGTGTAGGTATAATATATAATATGGAGGTGTTTTAATATAAAAGTAATAGTACATTATTACATAAACTTTCTTAATGTTTCGAAGATTGCTGGTAATACATTATCTACTGTACTATCAGTTGAGGTAGGCGTGTAGCCATTTAGCCGTGTACCTATATAAAGACTAATATATCATCTTCATTCTAAAATTTTAAAGATATGAATTTATTAATCTTCTTCTTGTTGATCTTACTTGGGACTTTGAAGAAATTTGTATTGAATTCTTAACAGCTATCTTAGAAGAGTCTAGAAATTTGTAGGATATATTTCAACGTGGACAGTTAAACTAAATGTGGTAAATTGAACATGAGCAGCAGGGACAGCGAGAACCCCCACGTCGTGGTCGTCCCCGGAAACATTTTGAACCAGGCGAGGCATCTTCACCTTATAAACGTCGAAAGGTAACCATTTTTCTTGGTCATGCATGAAGATGTTTTTGTTGTAATGGAACCATAATGAGATTTTGTGGTCATTCTGCTTGGTTAATTTTGACTTTGCAGAGGGGTTCGTCCACAAGAGAAAATGTTGGGAGATCATCTTTATCCCAAGGAAACCAAAGTGCTGCTGCTGGTGCAGTGAAAGAAGATCAGAACCCACCAAACCCTTCTTCCTCGGCTGCTGAAACTGCAAGGTTCTTAGCTGCATTTACCATTTTTTGCTTTTCACTTTTTGACGATACATAATATCAACATTTTTCATTTTCTTCATCTTATTACTTATGATATCTTCATTTTTCTTTCTCTAGATTTCTAAAAGCATAGTAGTTTCCATCCATAATTTTACTTCACTTTTACTATTGAGTACACAAAAATTAAACACTTTCATGGTCTTAAATTTCAGTCCATTTGTGAATGCTATGTATGATCCTGCATTTGAGAGGGCTGGCGTTCCCATTGACCCTCTTCTCAGATTGTTCAATGCAACGATGGGTAATTACTTTAACTTTCTATAAACCATTCAACTTGATGGAGTAATATTAAATTTGTTTGGATAATTTTCTTCTAAAGTATTAAAAATTAAATAAGTTTTTCATGAACTAAAACTAATATTTATGTAGAAGTTAAGAAATTTATATTTTGAAAAGCTATAGAAGAGTTTTTACAAATTTATTTATATATTATTCAATTTTAATTTATAAAAAAAAATCCTGTAATTGTTTTTGAAAAACCTATATCTGATTAGTTATCCTAGCACCATTACTCATCATAGAAACTTTTTCTTGTATTAAGATTATCATATTACAAGTCAAATTTACGTTTGGACCCTAAGAAACTTCTAAATATGTGTATCTGATAAGAATGCTGTTGTTCTTCACGCAGATAAACCTGCAGGGCCCCAACAATGAATTGAAGTTTTTAAGCGTCCGGAATCCTGAAGAGCATTTGAAATGAATATTTATGTCCGGAATTCTCAACAAAGACATGTGATTTTATTTGTCTTTAGTTTGAAATTTGAAACATTGGTGATGAATTTCTGTACAAGGTATAGGTGTAATTTAGAATTTGATGGCAGATTAGTGTTACCCTTGTTATGTTTTTCATTTCAGACAAGAACTTGTTAAGGATTAGCTTTAGAAACATTGAATTTTGCGACTATTTGGTCTCAAGGTTTTGCGAATGTCAAATATATTACTTTTTCTTATTTCAAGTTTTTAATGTCATGAATGATTCTATAGACCGGAGTGGTGTGTGGAGCCGTGTACGGTTAAATTTTGAGGTATTACAAGGATAGGTTCTTAGATTCAGATGATTGCAAATTAAGATTGGATAAGGTTGCCTTTGCACAGATTGTGTGGATGACAATGAGTCACTAGTTAGAACGTTCTCTAATGAGAAAGTTAAGGAGGCAGTATGAGACTCTTGTGGCAATAAAAGTTTCAATTTTTTCAAAGAATTTTGGGATATATTTTAAACAGGATTTGCATAGGGATGTATCTAGCTTCCATAAGTGTGGAATACGGCCTAAACGATTCAATGCCTTGTGTATTACTATCATCCCCTAAACCAATATCTCTGGTGGGAAATATTTATAAAATTATTGTTAAAATCTTATCAAAATGGTTGCAGAGAGTCATACATAAGATTATTGACAAAAATAATATGTTTTTCTAAAGGTGAGGTCATTGAGGAGATTAGAAAAAGAAGAAAAAAATGTATTATAATCAAAGTTGATTTTGAGAAAGCATATGACTCAATTAACTCGGAGTCCCTCTTTTATATGCTTAAAAAAATAGGTTTTCATGTCAAATGTCTCGAGTTTTCATTTGTTTCTTTTCTTGTCAAATGTAGTTCAACTAACTAATTCTCACTTTTTAAGGGGTTAAGATACGGAGACTCGCTTGCACCATTCTTGTTTATCATAATTGTTGAAGGGCCAACAAAGGTAATTAGGGAGGTAGAGAACAGATGTTTATATGAGGGGATTAATCTGGGGTTAAATCAAGTACATATTAGTCAGTTTGCATATGACACTATGTTCTTTTGCAAAGCGGACGTAAAAAACATTTTGGTGATCAAGAGCGCATTGAGATATTTCGAGTTAGCATATAGTCTAAGAGTTAATTTTAATAAAAGCAGGATAACAGGTTTAGGAACACAAAGTTGCGAGCTTCATAGGTATTCAACGATGATTAATTGCAATACTATGGTAGTTCCCTTTAAATACTTGGGTATTCAAATAGGAGAAAACCATTAAAAGAAGAACTATTAGAAAGATGTGATCTTTAAAGTTAAGAATAAGCTTCCATGGAAAGGTAAGTACCTATCCTTTTGCACGTAAGGTCACCCTTATCAATTTTGTTATGCATAGACTTTTATGGGATGGGGACATGACAATAGGAAGATTGGATGGGTTAAATAGGAACAACTTTGCAAACAAAAGAGGACGGGGTTTAGGAATCAAAGACCTTAAACTGTTCAATATGACCCTGTTAGGAAAATGGAAACGGAGACTTGATGATGAACACTCAAGTATGTGGAAAATGATCTTAGATTCCAAATACGATTCATGGAGGGGTTTAGATGATATAAATGTCTCACGTTTGGGAAAGGGAATAAAATTTATTTCTAGTCAAATTTATTTATGCCCCTTAAACGCGAGTCATTTATATGCAACTAGGAAAGATGATTTTGTACTTGATAGTATATAAGTGGATGCAAACCTCATCTTATTAACTGATTTTGTAAGGTTGAGTTAAGCTTAAAGTTCACTTCTTAATAAGTAGTACTATCACACTACTTTCTTCTTTTTGTTATAATATTTCTTCTATCAATAACCTAAATAATTTAAAGAGGCGATAAAACATGATTGTTGGACGACACCATTGATAGGTACAAGGCTCGTTTGGTTCACAAGGGATATACTCAAATTGAAGGTATTGAGTATTTTGAAACTTTATCTCCAATAGTTAAAATTATTACCACTTGATTTATTTTATCTTTAGCAAGTGCTGAGAGATGGATTCTTCATCAATTAGATTAAATATAACGCCTTTCTTCATGATGATTTTGATGAAGAAATTTACATGACTCCTCCTGCGATCATTAATCTTTCTCATCCAGTGCAAGTTTGTAAACTTAAAAAATCTTTATATGGACTAAAGTAGGTGAGTAGGCAATGGAACTCAAAACTAACTTAGATTGTAATACAACTTGGTTATTTATTTATTCGCACATGCAATCATTCTTTCATAACTTTGTGGATATATATCTTCAGGATATCCAACGTGTTAAAACTCATATTCATAACTCATTTAGTACCAATACCTTGTTACTCTTTGTTATTTTTTGGGATTTGAAATAATTATTTCACCCTCTGCTATTGTTCTCTATCAACTAGAACCTTGTTACTCTTTGCTATTTCTTGGGATTTGAAATAATTTTTTCACCTTTTGGTATTGTTCTCAATCAACTAGAATATTTTTTAGATCTTTTTCTGATACTGGTTTATTACCTTGCAAACCCGCCACTTCTCCCATGGAACCATCTTGTACTCTTTCTAAGAGTGAAGGTTTATTGCTTTTGAATCCAGGTGAATATATAAGATTGATTGGAAATTTGTTATACCTTATTCACACTAGGTTTGGTATCAACTTTGCGATTCATAAGCTCAATCAATTTGTTTCAAATCCACAAGAACCTCATATGACAACAATTTTTCATGTATTACGATGTTTGAAAGGATGTTCTGGTATTGATCTATTGTTTTCCAGTAATGATCACTAATAGAAAATCTTTAAATAAAAATAATTTTAGAAACAAAAAATAATTATTTGCTACATTTACTAAATTAGATATTATTTTAGAGACTAAAAGAATTATTGGTATATAAATTAGTTTCTTATTGATAAATAATTTCTATATTGGTATCTAATTAGCTACCAATTATTTAAATTCTGAAGTGTGTAGCTAAAACATCGGTAACTAATTAGATACCAATTTAGAAATTATTTAGCAATAATAGAAACTAATTTAGATATCAGACATTCTTTTAGTCTCTAAAATAGTATCTAAGTTAGTCAATATAGTAACTAATTATTTTTTTATCTCTAAAATTTGTTTATATTTAATGATTTTCTAGTAGTGAATCAAATTGTTAGCAAAGCTTTTTTGATTTGGATTGGGAAACTTGCATTGGTTTTAAAAGGTCTATCATTGGTTATTGTATGTTTATGAGAAACTCTTTAATTTCATGGAAGTTTAAAAAGCAGTCTATCGTGTTCAGATCTTCTTTAGAGGAAGAATACAGAGCACTAGCTTCACGTGTTTGTAAAATTCAGTGGTTACAATATTTGTGTCATGATTTGCATATGAATATTTCTGAATTTTTTGTTGTTTATTGACACAATAAATCTGTTATATGTATAGCAAAGAATCTCATGTTTCTTGAGATGACGAAGCACATTAAAGTCGATTATCATTTTGTTCAGACTAAACTTCAAGAATGTCTCATTCATTTAATTCATGTTTCTTCTTTTAATCAGTCAAGTGGCTGATATGTTAATCAAATCTCTACATCCTCGGTTATTTCGTGACAACTTATCCAAACTGAATATGAAAGATATACATGTTTCAGCTTATAGAGCGCTAATAAATGATAAATCTAATCTCATATAATATTTTAAATTTTTAGTGGTAATTACTCTATTAGTGATAACTATTTATCAATTATAACTATTCTATCAATAAAAAATAAAAATGTGTATACAAAAAAAGAGAGTTAAAACACAACCTACATTAAGTTACTATTTTGTTTTCTCTTTATTTTATTTTATTAAATAAAAACTTTCGTGTTAGGCATCACTATGAAACTTAAGATCTCAATTAGGCTGACACCTCAAGTAAAAAAGAAAGAAAATACAAAAATACGGGGATTAGACCAAAACTCATATGTTAACAAAAACTATAGGTTTTCTATATATTATTTATGAGATATTTAATATAGTAGTAAATATAAATTTAAATATTATTAATATACTAT
>Ga0123341_1004009_pt1 | contig 12807 bp, 6 predicted proteins | sample Turbeapinknodule_FD_89959 | JGI IMG/M metagenome (GOLD analysis project Ga0123341, IMG submission 89959) | Root nodule microbial communities of legume samples collected from Mexico - Turtle bean Mexico pink nodule | ecosystem: Host-associated > Plants > Roots > Nodule | place: Mexico: Nepantla... | reverse complement strand
GTTGAAGAAATTTGATACCTTGGAAGTAAAGGTTTGAGGTTCGGATTGAGCTTCCACTTGGCATCTGGTGAGTTCATAGTCTATTTCACCCAAAAGATCCTCTGCATCAAAGACAACCTCTTTGACAGCAAAAAGCCATGCTTTGACGTGTGGATCTGTGAACTGCTTTAGTTCAGCATCATCCGCGAGAGCATTGATGGAGTGCAACATGATGTTCAAATTGCCAAGCAGCTTCTCATCAAGTTTTCTTCCATGAAAGAAGTCCAGAAATTGAGGAGAAGCGAGCCTTTCGAATGCAACCTGAAGAAAGGCCGAAAGAAGAGAACCACCAACAAGTTCTGCTGCCATGGTAATGATGGGAAGAATGGTAAAGAGTAAGTTGAAATGCAGTTTGTGACAACTATTCAGCCGATGGATGCAATATGTATTGATAGGATGAGTTGACTTTATAAGGATGGTGGAACATACTTTTCTTTGAATCTTTTTTAAAGCTTAATTCCACAATTATTCGTTGCATTCACACATTCATCCAATCATAAAGAGTGATTGATGGTTGGGTTTTAAACATTCGATTACATATTTTATGTTTGATTAGTTTTATATTCAATGGTTTTGGTGAGTTGAATAAGGTCGATAGACCCAAAGTGAAGCAATAATTGTTTATTTTCTGATATGATATCACAAACTTATTTAATGAATAAAAGTCTGATAATAATGGTGTGTCATACGTCGTTATTTATTGTTTTATCTGTAGCTTCAATCAGTGGAAAGATATACCCTAAAATATCGATAAAATTTTTAACAGTTTTTTTTTTATGAATTTCAAGTTTTAAAATATTACTTCTGGATCAGAAATACAATTTTTTTAACAATGTATACAGACTTTTAACATAAATCAATGTTTAGTTGTACATCAATCATAATAAAAGACTCATTCCTTCTATAAGAGTTATTGGAAATTTGAGGATCCATGGTGGAAGAGAATAACGCCACAAAGTATCAATATTGACAGTGCAACAATGAGTTGAAATTGTCAATTGCATGAACTGATTTCTCCTGTTAAGAGTCCAAGAGGTGACAGTTTGAATATGCAAGATTTTTAGAAAGGTGTTGGCTCCCAAGAATACCCTTTTATCTCCTTCTATACAGGGCCAAACATGGTTAACAAGAAACTTCACACTTTTGTTAGTTGATGTTAGATTCTTTGCACTTGTATGAACAATTTTTCGGTTGCAGGAGAGTCTTGAGATTGTGGAGTAAGCAGAGGTAATAAAACAGTAAAACATACTTAATTATTATAACTTTTTTGAATGGGAAGAGAGATTACAAGAATCATAATTGATTGAGAATGGATATTTAATGAGATGCAATCTATTAAAATATGCTGAAGATTGAAAAGTGATTTCTTAGATACCTGTCATGCAGATTTTCAAAAAATCACGAGAGAAGCCATCCTATAAAATGCAATGAAATTTTGAACAGTCAATGCTGACAACACAATCATTCAGTCTCAAACCACGTGCAGCACTGAGAACCACCCATAGATTCAATTAACAGTTGTACTTTGTCCCACCATCTTGGCACCAGTTTCCTCTTTATCCTCTGTGTGAGGAAGGGAATGATATCTAAGCTTAAGAAGTGGAATGGATAGTGATCTTCAATTTCTTTCATTCACATTTTATATATGGCTTCAAATCTTTAATCTTTAAACCAAATTTAGAAGCAAATAGACCACAAAGAGGTTCAGCAAAACAGTTTAGTTAGAAAAATGAAGTTTAGAAGTCTCTAATAGTTCATTTCAATTTTTTAGTACATAACTAGTTCGCTGAACTAATAAATAATAGTTCACTGTTGACGAGGATAAATGTGTTTTGTTTTATGCTGCCACAGGTAAAATATATTGTAAAATATCTAAAGCTTCTTCCATTAACAAATACATGTGCCTTGTTTGGGTCAAGTACTCAAGCTTTACTAATCAGGTTACTTACTGAAATCTCTCTGCTAATTTTATGAACAAATGGAAATCCAAGGTGGAAAAACAAAACGTAAAAGCTGTAAGCAATGCTCACTATTTCAATTCCACTTTCCCAATCAGCTAGAAAACCAATACATGTTCTACGAATTAATGTTTAACAGTATTTTCCTTTCACTCTTCCTTTATTTCAATTTCCATCTTAGATGTAGGAGTTTGGCTGGGAATTGTATAGGAAACTCATCCTCGGATAACAGAATTTCAATCACTTGTACTTATTTTCTCTTTATAATATCATGATACATTGCTAGAAAACAATTGGAATGCTATTTCATAACTCAGATGTAGTAGTTTTCCTGGACTTGTTTAGGTCTCATCATCTCATGATCCAATTTCAAACCCCTCTACTTGTTTACTCTTAATCATATCTTTACACATTGGTAGAAACAGATTATAGTTTTCTTCTAAAGCAGATGACAAAACCGTTTATATATATATATATTGGAAGATAAATATGAATAAAGTGAAATATAATTTCTATTTGCCACATCTAAAATATATTGTAAAATATCTAATGTTTCTTCCATTAACAAACACGTATACCTTTTACAGTTTAATAATTACACAAGTTTTACATACCTAATCTACATGTCAGGTGACAGGCTACACAATCCTGCTTCTGCAAATTTTATAAATAAATGAAAATCTGAGGAGGAAAATGTAATGTCAGAAGTAAAAGGTATTTGCAATGCTCACTGCTTCAATGCCACTCCCAACACAGAATGAGGACAAATATAACTTTCTATGAAAGGAAGTTTAAAAGTATTTACATTTCACAACTCCTTTTGCTTCAATTTCCCTCTCTCATGTAGGAGTCACAATTTCAAACCTTTTTACTTGTTTTCTCCGTATTTCATCGTCCAATGGTACAAACAGACTTTGAAAGGCCTGTGGAAGAAAACAGGTTAACATTAGTTCTGAAGGTTTAGTAAATGCCGATTACAGAGTGAAATATTTGCAACTTAAGAAAATTGTAATTGAAAAGGTACAGAGATATTGTGGAAAATTAATTAGCACCTGTAGAAGAGGCAGACAAATGGGATTTGCTCCACATCTTTTTCTGAACTTGTGCTTCATCTTATTACCTAACACTCAGTTTCTGAAAGTGTTCAATCTTTCCCCAGTCTTCTTCGCCTTCTGGATTCTGACAACTCTGTTTGAGCAATGAGCATTCCCAAGTTGTAAGAGAAGAGACAGATTTGGGCAGACCATCCTCTGGTAAGCGTTGGAGACTGGAGAAGTCAAGAAATGTGAGAGAGGAGAGGTGGCAAACAACTATTTGTAGAGAAGTAACAGAGTGTGGCAGCAAAACTTCATCCAGAAAACACTCCACATCAACCTTTTCAATACACAAGCTTTCAAGACATAAGTTTGCATCCAAGGTCTCTCTCAGGTAGGCCATAAGTTTGAAACTTGAAAGAGACACATGTTGAAAATTCCACATCGAACGTCCTTCATGTGCACTGCAGTTTCCATTCATCTTTTCCCCACTCAAAACCCATAACTTAATTTGAGCCTGGGCAAGTTTTTCAATAATACATTCAGGAATCAGTAGTGGTGTTAACAACTGAATTTTTGGGGTCATTTTTTCTCCAGTTTCAGTGATTTTTTATTAACTTTAAGTTCATTTTTCTTTCTCAGAAACTGCCATAGCATGAAGTAGAAGAAAGAAGGAAAAAGGTGACTATGAAAACAAATATACTCATAGCTAGATAAATGAAGATGATGCCACCACAACTTCCATCTACAGACAACCTTCACTATCTAAAAATAGGAAACATATTTTGTTGGAATTTAATTTCAACACGACAATTGAAATAAGTTTGCACGAAAATAAGAATGTGATAAAAGTAATTGAATCATGAAAAACGTAGCTGAGCCATCCTCTTTTAATAAATATCATCAGTTTAACTGTAATACAAGGACTTGCATGGGTTTTGGCAACAACTTCAAATTCTCAGCTCCTTGAATTGTAAGAGAGTCACAACCACCATTAATAATCATTTGTGCAAGGAAATAGTAATGGGTCATGGGAATATTCAGAAGTGGACATGAATAAAGCCTTAGAGTTCAAGCGATGATGTGTACATGCGGTTTCCACTAATGACGACCTTATCACACGAATATCTAGTGTGTTCAAATGTAGGAGTTGCTCTGACAGACCTTTTAGCTTTGGACATTCAACCACATCAAGATACTGAAGACGTGGGAAAGAAGTAGTTTTACATTCCCATTCTTCCCATTCATTCATGTTGTAGAATTCCAATCTCTCCAAGGATGCAAATGAAGAGTTGCTCCCGTAAAATTCAGCACCAATGCTCACTATTCCATTAAGTCCTTTAATTTTGAGGGTCTTCAGAGATGACAAAAGTCCAAGGGGAGGCAAACATAGGCAATATTTACAGTCTTGCAACTGTAAGAACACCAAATTTGATAACGAGTTATCAAATACCCAATTTGGGAATTGTGTCCCACCATAGTTGTTGATTCCTAAACTCTCCAAGTGATTGGAAGGTTGTAGATTCTCGAGTACTTTCTTTTCTTTCCTTGGATCATCAGGGATGTGATCCGACTTCCATGTTAATTTTAGTTCAACAAGATGTTTATTTTTCAAATTTGCTTCTAATGCATCCAAAGGATTCAAAATATTCTGCACCTCTTTCATTGATAGCCTTCCATGAAGATTGAGTCCTCCCAGTTGCATAGTACTTAGCTCACTATTTCTATCCACGAAAAACGTACTAAGTACTTGAAGATTCTTCAATTCTCCAAATTGCATAGGCATCTTTCTCACTTTTGTATCTTCAAATTCCAGGCAACGCAATTTGGTAAGTTTATGCAAATTTAAGGGCAACTCTTCCAACTTTGAACAATTATTCAACTTTAGTATTAGCAAGTTATAGAGCAAACATACTGAGTCAGGTAGTTTTTTTATCTCAGTATAAGAAAGATCTAACGAATAGAGATATTTAAGATCACCTATAGAATCTGGGACCTCATCAAGGTCCAAACATCCATTAAAAGATAAGACGCGTATGAACTTAATTTTGGAGAACAAATCATGTATCGAAATCTTAAATTGCCATGGATACTGATTGAAAGCTCTCATAATAGTTGTAATCACAATCGTGGGTAGCAGTGAAGAATGGCCAAGCTCAAGAGTCCTATATTCTGTAAGTGGAAGAAATGACCGCAGTCTTTTAGCATCAGTTAAACTCTTTAAACCATCAAATTTTTTGATGTCATGGAATTTAAATGAAAAATGACGGGTTGTTTTCGGTACACATTGACCTTTATCAAATTTCAACCTGAAACAAAAATCTGCACAAATATATTTGCCAACTCATTCAGAAGGTCATGCATGACGAAACGCCTTTTGACGTTTGATTGTTGAAAGAAAGACCTTGACAATAGATCATTGAAATACTGTTCACCAACCCCTTCTGGATGTCTAATCTGCTGTGGGCACCGTAGACAATTTTGGGCCATCCACAACAAAATTAACTCTTCCTTCACAAACTCATGATCTTTGGGGAATAAGGCACAATAAGCAAAACACTTCTTCAGATGAGAAGGAAGGTAAAGATAACTCAGAAATAACACCGGGATAATTTCACTGTCTTCTTTTGGTAACTCCCATATGTCACTTTCCAATATGATTTTCCAATCTAAAGTGGATGACTTTGTGCGTAAAAGACACCCAATTGTTTTCAAAGCTAAAGGTAATCCATTGCACTTCTTAACTATCCTTTTACCAATCTGCTCTAGCTCATCGCTGAATTCAAGATCACCATCTTTTAATGCATGATTTTCAAAAACATTCCAGCTTTCATTCTCTCCTAATTGCTTTAGGTGATGCACTTTAGACCTCATGATAGAAGCAACTTTCTCCCCACGAGTTGTGACAAGAATTCTACTTCCTGGAGCTCCATAACTAAGAGGAGTTTGCACAACTTCCCATTCTTCTCGTCTTTCGTTCCAAACATCATCCAAAACAAGAAGAAATTTCTTTCCCGACAATTTTTCTTTAAGGTTTTTGTGAATCATTTCTAGATTTTCACTATCATCTTTTTTATGAGTGATTGCCTCAAGAATTGTTCTTGTCACGGTCAAAACATTAAAATGATTTGAAACACAAACCCAAGCTTTGCTATCAAATGTAGCATCGTCAATCTTTGGGTCATTGTACACATGTTGGGCGAGTGTGGTCTTGCCTAAACCACCCATTCCCACAATGGAAAGTATTGATGGTTGGGTAGAATTGTAGGTTTCAAATGTCAGCCAATTAATGATAATATCTTTGTCAGTATCTCTGCCATAAATAACACTTTCAATCATCAAAGAAGACGATGGAAATTTCTGTGGCACTTTACTACCTGATCCATCACTAGAATAGGTACACTCTTTCAAACCAAGGGCACCCTTTTGCCTCGCAAGATATTCTAATTTTTCTAGCACTTCTTTCAACCCTGAGTCAATTTTATTGTTAAAAGAACTGAAAGTAGCATTGAAGAAGTTTGATACCTTGTAAGTGATGGTTTGTGGTTGAGATTCAGCTTCCACTTGGCATCTGGTGAGTTCATAATCTATTTCATCCAAAATATCCTCTGCATCAAAGACAGCTTCTTTGACTGCAAAAAGCCATGCTTTGACGTGTGGATCTTTGAACTGCCTTAGTTCAGCATCATCAGCAAGAGCATTGATGGAGTGCAGCATGATGTTCAATTTGCCGAGCAGTTTCTCATCAAGTTTTCTTCTACGAAAGAAGTCTACAACTTGAGGAGAAGCGAGCCTGTCGAATGCAACCTGAAGAAAGGCCGAAAGAAGAGCACCACCAACAAGTTCTGCTGCCATGGTAGGAATTGGAAAATGATTGGAAGAATGGTAATCAGTAAGTTGAAATGCAGTATGTATTGATAGGATGAGTAGTAATGTATTTTAGAAAGGATGACTTGAATTTAAGGATGGTGGAACATAGTTTTCTATGAGTCTTTGTTAAAAGCTTAATCCATAAATATTTGTTGCATTCACAGATTCAGCCAATGATAAAGAGTGATTGATGGTTGGGTTTCAAACATTGGATACATATTTTATGTTTGATTAAGATATTCAATGGCTTTGGTGAGTGTAGGAAATGTGTGTCCAAATAAGGTCGATGGTCCCAAGTCAAGCTGTAATTGTTTATTTGATTGTTTTATCTGTAGCTTCAGTTTTTTTTATGTATTTCAATTTAAAAGAAAAACATTCTTATCTTTTGGATATAAAATCTTCATTTTAAAATTAAAATAATGCTGATGTATGAATTTATATTATATTATTATGCTATGTTTAGATTGTATGAATAAAACACTAATGAAATTCTTCTGTGATAGGTCTAAGCTTCTTTTAAAAGTATATTTTGTATTATAAAAACTATGTTACCCTGTGTTTACAATGTCCTACAGATTTTAAAACTTAGGGCATCTCTTAACTTATAGTATAAAATTGTTTGATGTCAATTTGTTGAGCAGTGCTACATCGAAGTTTTATTCCTTCTAATATCCATTTTTCATTCTTATAATATTTTGCTTATTTGATTAGGTAGATTCCTTAATGCTTTCAAGTGACTTGAGAGAGGCATTAGTATATTTCAAAAGCTGTAGAGATATTGTAGAGAATTAGCACCTGAAAAAGAGATTGAGGAGTGAGAATTGGTGCATGATAAAAGTCCAAGGGGAGACAAATATAGGCAATATTTACAGTCCTCCAATCGTGAGAACACCAAATATGATGATGAATTATCAAATAGTTACTGATTGACAGAAGCTTCAGGTGTTCTTGAGTCTTCTTGAAAACTAAAATATTCTCAGTTTATTTCCACAGTTAATTGTTGCATTCCACAGTTCAGACTTTAGATACATACTTTATGTTTGATTACAGATATATAAAACATTAGCAGATTGATTTTTATTCAACGGTTTTGATGAGTTGGAGGAGTGAATAATTCCAGGTGGAATTTATTATACTATTCTAACTCTAGCAACTCATGAGTTCAGACTTTAAACTTTTAGTGCACAACAAGAGTTTTTCTGTTGCAGGATGATCTCCAGATGGTAGAGGAGAGGTTACAAGGATGTGAAATAAAAGAGGAGAGACATGGTTTTTTATTGGAAGAATCAGATTTGTTTGTTCTTGATCCTCTGTAACTCATATCTAAGCTTGAGTATTGATGGTGTTCTTGAATTTCTTTGATTCACATCTTATACACATGGATTACAATCTTGTATCTTTAATTTCATCCACTTTTGTATCCACAAGAGGGTTAGTGGCGTAATGAGAGCTCAAGGAAAACTCCATTTTTCTTAGTTTATATAAGTATAGAATGATTGTTAGTTTTCCTGATTTGAAAGTGGCATAACTAATTGAAACAGTAGCATGCAAATAAGAAAAGATTTTATTCCTTCAAAGACAAATTTAGAATCAAATAGACCCACCAAGAGGTTAAACAAAACAGTTTAGCTCAGAAATACACTTTCCAATCTACAATGTTCTAAGAATTAATGTTTAAAGTATTTGCATTTCAAAACTCAATTGTTTCAATTTGCCTCTCAGATGTTGGAGTTTGCTCGGGAATTGTATAGGAACTCCTCATCAGAATCCAATTTCAAGCCCTTATAGTTATTTTCTCTGTATGATAAATATCATGGTACACTGCTACAAACCAACTTTGCAAGACCTGTGTAAGAAATAAGGTAGAAACAAAAGCACAAGCACATTGTTCAGTGTCCTGTTGAGAATCCAGACATAGAAACGGACACTGTAAACAATTTCACTGTAAACAAGATCCATCATAAATACATCAGCATACAAATTTTATATGTCTCTGGCATTAATGATAAAGCACATGTCTATGGCATTAATGTATATTCTCATTGCTAGTTTGAGAAGCTCTACCATGAAAAAGTGGTTTAAAAATACTTTTAAATACCAATTACAAGTTCCTTAGATACAGAATGTCCCTTATTATGTCCACTGCAGTTTCCATTCATCTTTCCTCCACTCAAAACCCACAACTTCACTTTTGGGATCATTTTTTCTCCAATTTCAGTGATCTATTATTAAGTTTAAGTTCAACTTTTTGTCAGAAACTGTAGTAGCATGAAATAAGGAGATAGGAGGAAAAATGTGGCTATGAAAACAGATATACTTAGAGGATGCCGCCATAACCTCCAACTACAGACTACTCCATTCGGATTGGATGCCAAATGCCAGACCACCTTCACGACTGTCGTAGAATTCTAAAAATAAGAAACACATTTGATTGGAATTTAATTTCAACAGAACAATTGAAATAATTTTGCACAAAAATAAGAATAAAATAAAAGTAATTGAATAATGAAAAACGTAGCTGAGCCATCCTCCTTTAATAAATATCATGAGTTTAAGTATAACATGTGCTGCTCTTGTTTGGAAAATGGCAATTATAGGGTTAGCGTTTGCAACTAAGAAAATTGTAATGGAAAAGGTGCAAAGATATTGTGGAGAATTAGAACCTGTTGAAGTGGCAGACAAATTGAAATAGGGGCACGTCTAATTTTGAACTTGTGACTCATCTTATGATCAAACATCTAGTTCCAGTTCTTGGATGTGAGCAATCTTTCCCCAATCTTCGCCATCTGGATTCTGACAACGCTTCTTCAGCAATGGACAACGCCAGATTGAGAGAGAAGAGATGGATTTGGGCAGACCCTCCTCTGGTAAGCATTGGAGGTTGTGGCAGTGATCAAGTGAGAGAGAGGAGAGGTGGCAGAGACCCTTGAAGTGCATCTTTTTAAGATTTCGACACCAATAGATTTTTAGAAAGGTGAGAGAGCTTGGCAGCAAAACTTCATCGGGAAAACACTCCACGTCCAACTTTTCAATAGACAAGCTTTCAAGACATGTGTTGGGATCCAAGGTCTGTCTCAGGGAGGCGATAAGTTTTAAACTTGAAAGAGACAATTCTTTTACTTTTAATGGCAACCCTCCATCTGGGAACATCTCCACTTTTGGACAATCAATCATATGGAGCCTGGTAAGGGACGGCAACAGGATTTGCATGGGTTTCGGTAACAACTTCAAATTCTCATTTCCTATTAATGTTGCAGATAACCCTTCACCCAGGAATGATTCAAATTGAGGGCAATCATTAATATATAGATACATGAGATGATTATGAGCGTACTCCTGTGACATTCTTCTTAGGTTTTGGCAGCTTCTTAGTTGTAGAAGGCGAAGCTTTGGAAAGAAATCTAGCCGAAAGATTCTAAGAGAGTCGCAGCCACCAACAATACACATTTCTTCAAGGAAATCGTAATGGGTCATGGGAATACTCACAAGTGGACATGACCAAATTTCGCTTATGACGACCTTATCACAGTAATTAATAAAGAGTTTCTTTAAATGAAAAAGTTGCTCTGACAAACCTTTCAGCTTTGGACAACTATCCACAGAAAGATGCTGAAGACATGGAAAAGAAGAAGTTTTACATTCCCATTCTTCCCATTCTTTCATCCGGTCGAATTCCAATCTCTCCAATGATGCAAATGAAGAGTTGCTCCCATAGAATTCAGAACCAATGCTCACTATTCCATCAAGCCCTATAATTTTTAGGGTCTTCAGAGATGACAAAATTCCAAGGGGAGGCAAACATAGGCAATATTTACAGTCCTCCAACCGTAAGAACACCAAATTTGATAATACGTTATCGAATACCCAATTTGGGAATTCTGTCCCACCATAGTTGTTGATTCCTAAACTCTTCAATTGTTTGGAAGGTTGTAGATTCTCAAGTACTTTCTTTTCTTTCCTTGGATCCTCAGGGATGTGGTCCCACTTCCATGAGAATTCTAGTTTCACTAGGTGTTTATTTTTCAAATTTGCTACTAATGCATCCAAGGGATTCAAAATATTTTGCAACTCGTTAATTGATAGCCTCCCATGAAGATCGAGTCCTCTCAGCTGCTTCGTACTGAGTTCACTATTTTTATCGACTACAAATGTATTTAGTACTTGAAGATTCTTCAATTCTCCAAAATGCATTGGCATCTTTGTCACTTGTGTATATTTGAATTCCAGACAACGCAATTTGGTAAGTTTATGCAAATTTAAGGGCAACTCTACCAACTTTGAACAATAGTTCAACTTCAGTATTATCAAGTTATAGAGAAAACCTATAGAGTCAGGTAGTTTTTGTATCTGAGTATTCGAAAGATCTAACGAATGGAGATGTTTAAGATCACCTATAGAATCTGGGACATCTTTAAGTTTTTGACAACCATTAAAAGATAAGGCGCGTACAAACATAATCTTGGAGAATAAATCATGTATCGAAATCTTGAAATGCCATCCATTATAGCCAATGTAATTACTCCCACTTTGTGTAAGTGGAAGAAATGACCGCAGTCTTTTAGCGTTAGTTAAAGTCCCTAAACCGTCAAATTTTTTTACGTCATCGAATTTAAATGAAAAATGACGGGTTGATTTCGGTACACATCGGCCTTTATCAAATTTTAACCTAAAACAGAAATCCGCACAGACATATTTTGCCAAATCATTCAGAAGGTCATGAATGACAAAATGCCCTATGAAGCTTGATTGTTGGAAAAAAGACCTTGATAGTAGATCATTGAAGTATTGTTCACCAACCTCTTCTGGATGTCTAATCTGTTGTGGACACTGTAGAAAATTTTGGGCCATCCACAACAAAATTAACTTCTCCTTCACAAACTCATAATCTTTGGGGAATAAGGCACAATAAGCAAAGCACCTTTTAAGAGGAGAAGGAAGGTAGCGATAGCTCAAAAATAGCGCAGGGATAATTTCACTCTCTTCTTTTGGTAACTCCCATATCTCACTTTCCAATATGCTTTTCCAATCTGAAATGGATGACTTTGTGCGTAAAAGACATCCAATTGTTTTCAAAGCTAGAGGCAATCCGTTGCACTTCTTAACTATCCTTCTACCAATCTCCTTTAGCTCACCATTCAATTCAATATCACCATCTTTTAATGCATGGTTTTCAAAAACATTCCAACATTCATCCTCTCGTAATTGTTTTAGAAGATGTACTTTAGACCTCATGCTAGAAGCAACTTTCTCACCACGAGTTGTGACAAGAATTCTACTTCCTGGAGCCCCATAGCTAAGTGGAGTTCGCACAACTTCCCATTCTTCTCGTCTTTCGTTCCAAACATCATCCAAAACAAGAAGAAATTTCTTTCCGGACAACTTTTCTTTAAGTCTTTTGTGAACCATTTCTAGGTTTTCACTATGATCTTTTTTATTTGTGATTGCCTCGAGAATAGTTCTTGTCAGAGTCAAAACATGAAAATGATCAGAAACACAGACCCATGCTTTGATATCAAATTTTGCATCATGGATCCTTGGGTCATTGTACACATGCTGGGCGAGTGTGGTCTTACCCAACCCACCCATGCCCACAATTGAAAGTATTGACGGTTGGTTAGGATGGTCGGTTTCAGACGTGAGCCAACTAAATATGATTTCTTTGTCCGCATCTCTGCCATAAATAACACTTTCAACCACCAAAGACGTTGATGGCAATTTCTGTGACACTTTATTACCTGATCTATCATCAGAATAAGTACCCTCTTTCAAACCAAGAGCACCCTTTTGCTTTGCAAGATATTCTAGTTTCTCCAGGACTTCTTTCATCCCTGATTCAATTTTCTTGTTAAATGAAGTGAAAGTAGAGTTGAAGAAATTTGATACCTTGTAAGTAAAGGTTTGAGGTT
>Ga0123341_1004007_pt1 | contig 12811 bp, 10 predicted proteins | sample Turbeapinknodule_FD_89959 | JGI IMG/M metagenome (GOLD analysis project Ga0123341, IMG submission 89959) | Root nodule microbial communities of legume samples collected from Mexico - Turtle bean Mexico pink nodule | ecosystem: Host-associated > Plants > Roots > Nodule | place: Mexico: Nepantla... | reverse complement strand
CAGGTCACGTTTGGAGATTCAAGAGAAGGTTCTGAGGGTGACTTTGCAGAGAACGCAGTCGCGTAGACGGGACAGAGAGTGCTACAAAGCGATTCCTCCACGTTCGAGTTGCCGGCAGGATCACATAGTATGAACCCTAAGTTTAAACACATCTTTTACATGCATCAGAAATAACTTTACCCTTTTTGCCAAGAGAATCACTTTTGTTTACCAAAAGAAAGAAAGGAATTCCATAAACCACATATTATATAGAGAGAGAAAAAAATCTTAATTATAAGTACCAGTCCATCATCGATCGCCATTCAAAGTCAAACGAAAATGATACGCGTCATTGAATTGAAATATTTAACAAACTAAATAAATAAATAAACGACAACACATTAGTGTAACTCATCAACTGCTATTGTATTTGATTTTTTTTTTCTATTACAGTACCTTGTTTCCTTCTAGATGGCACGAAAGTGGTTACCTTGTTTTTTTTTCTTCAAACGTTCATGAATTTATTATAATTTGATAACTCTTTTGGCCTTAATGATGGTGAGAAATTATGGTCAGGGAGAGAAATATTAGATCACGTATTGGAAATTAAAGAAAAAATTATGTATTTAAATTGTTTTTGATTTTGACTCTCAAGCATATTAGAACAAACTCCCAGTTAAGATCTAAGGAAAACAATCCATTTTTCCATTCTTACAGATAATATTAATGTTTTGACCTTAACTCTATTGAGGTAACATTATTAGGATTAATCAACGCATTCGATGTATTTTCCACTTTGAAGCTTGGAGCGATTATTGACCCTTCAAGACACATTTTAAGGAAAAAAATTGTGATGGAACTCCGAACTACAAAACATACTATTAGATATATTACATGATTATAGTTGTATAGTTATATTTGTTATAACTGCAAACATGTTTCTCAGTGTAAATATTCTCTCCCTTTGTGTCTTTTTATGATAGATAAATATACAAAAGGTTTCTTTCTCTTTGTTCTTAACTCTGATATCTGACATGATATCATGAGATAATTTTTTGATCATGGCTTCTTCCTCCTCTATTGCATTGTAAATTGAGTTTTTTTACCAACTTTTTCCTTCGTTCCATATACTTTCACCATACTCATCAACCTCAAACTTGATGATGACAATTTTCTCATTTGGATGCAACATGTTTTTGCTACGATTTGTGGTCTCAAGCTTTAATGTTTCTTGGATGGCTCTTATATACCACCAAAGTTCAAAATCACAAAGAACACTCGGGCCAATCATGTAAACATTGAGTTTCTTCATTATGAATAACAAGAACAATTCATTGGCCCATGACTTCTTGCCCCTATGACACCACACTCATTTGAATCAAGATGGTGGGTCTTGATTCTTGTTTTCAAATTCGGACAGACATACACACATATTATGCTTCTCAAACTAGGGCATAAATCAAGAAACTAAAGCTACAACTTAAAACATCTAAGAAAATTCACTACATTATTTCATTCCTTTTTTATATCAAGAAAACAATAGATACTATTGTTGTTGTGAGTGCCCCATTTTCCACTAAAGATCACATTGATGCAATTATTGATGGATTGTCAAAAGACTAAGATCATTTTATTACATATGTTACTTAATGTTTGGATCCTTATACTATTGATGAGATTGAAACTCTACTTCTTGCATAAGAAGAAAGGTTTGAAAAACAAGCTTTTTGATAAACATATCTTTAACGCTAATATTGTTTTTGGCCCCTAGGTTTCTACAAATCAACACAATAATAGAACTCAATATATTTCTTCTTAATATGGAAATTGTGATCACTTTCGTTCCAATAATTCTTAACGGTTTCGTTTTTTTTATGGTTCAAAGAATAACAATCACAGTTCTTGGAATTCATCTTCTTCATCACCATGGGAAACAACCAAATTACAGTATTAAATTTTGGGAAGCCGAGTCATATTGCTTTTCATTATTGGCATAGGTATGATCAGGAAAATTCTTCATATATTCATGCTAATGTTTCTCAGTTTTCCTCTACAATAAATGAGGATTGTGACTTTTATATTCTTGGTTTGAATTCAACTTTGGAAGACCAACTTTGGTACCTTGATTGTGGGCTTCTCATCATAGAACAAATGATTCAATCTTTTACATTTTTTTGAAATCATTAAGAATCTTATCAGTGTCTCTAAGTTTATACAAGATAACAATGTTTATTTTAAATTCTTCCTTAACTTTTCTTAGGCTAAACATTAGAAAACTAACCAGATAGTGCTTCATGGATAAATTCAAGATGGATTATACGTTTTTCCCGCTTTTCACCACTATCTTAGTTTCTTTGCTCATAATACATCTTTCATTTCTAGGAAACCTTCTTTACACATATGGCACTCTAAATTTCGGCATTCTTCATATAAGGTTGTTCAACAAATTTTAAAAAATGTAATATATAATATACAAAAAAAATAAAAAATTTGTGATTCCTATATTATTGGTAAATTGCACTAGTTAAATTTTTCACCATCTTAAACTATTTACACTCGTCCTCTACAACTGATTTATATTGATATATGGAGACCCTCCTCTATTTGTACTTCCAATGGTGCTAAATACTATATTTTCTTTCTTGATGCTTACTTACATGACTTTACTTGCTTCATACAAAGTCACAAGCTACTATTCATATTATGTGTTCTAAATCCTTCTTTAAAAATCAAATTGGTTTTAAATTGCAAATTATTCAAACAAATAATGCAATTTCTATCTTTAAAATCTTATCTTAATGAAAATGGAATTGAACATCATTTTACATGTCCACACACTCATGAATAAAAAGGTGTCATTAAGCGCAAACATTGTCATATAACTAATATGGACTTAACTCTTTTAGTTGGTACCTCTCTTCCTATTAAGTTTTTGGGCAGAAGCTTTTATCACTATTGTTCTTATCATTAATTTTTTTCCTTCATAAATTTTGCGTGAAAGAAATCCATATGAGTTGTTGTTTAATTCAAAACCAGATTGAACATAATTTAAAGTCTTTGGTTGTGCCTGCTATCCTATGTTGTTTCCTTACAATCAACATACGTTAGATTTTAGATATTCTTGTTGTTTGTTTCTTGTTTATAGTCTACATAATAAAGGATATTTGTTTATTTCCTTCAAATTGTTATAAACTCTTCTCTCAATTGCAGCTGCAAGAAATTGTATCACTCTTTGTCTTTCTGCATTTGATTTCATAGAGGACCGCTTAATATGCTTGGTGTAATATTCCTAATATGCTTTTGGCCCCTCAACATCAATATTAGCATGAAAAACCACATACTCCATGTTTGTTAAAGTACAAATTGTGTCAAAGATTTGGCTTGTTCTTACATTAAATAGTTACTACTAAATAATAACATTCACATATCTCGTTCATAATCCCTATAAACAAACATCATTGGTTAAGCCTTCTCTTAGTGTGTGTGCAATGGAAAAACGCTCTTCTTCTAGTAGTGATCTTTGTAATTTCTTCTTTGGATGGATGATGAAGGAGATATGAGGAGAAGAAGCATTAAAGAAACTCAAGAGGAGTTTCCATGGATTGAAGTGTAGTTAGGAATTTGTGAGAGTGAGAGGTAAGGCCAACTCACTAGGAAAGAGTCTAGGCTAAGTCTTGAAGGAGACTAACCTAGGGAGAACATAAGAGCAAGTAGAATGACCAAAATTAGGTATTATTTCATTACTAATTCCAAGTTAAAAATACATGTACAAAAGACTCCTATTTATAGGAGAAAGTCTCTAAAAACCTCTTAAATGAGAGTGTGACAAGTGTCACCACCCTATTGGTGCAAATCCTCTCCATTGAGGAGTAGACATGTGGAGCCTCATGCCTTCCTTGCCTATATTTCTATTTGCACCCCTCTTTTACTATTTTACACTTTACTTTCTTTTTTATTTACATCCTTCTCTACTTTGGCCCAAAATACAAGACCCAAAACTTCCTAACTACTCTATACAATTTTTACAAGGCTAAGAAGAAGAAAAAACTCTACAAACTCTTCATTAAAGCTCAATCTTCATCTATCTTCTTGGCCGAAAGTTTTGACGCTGGACGGTTGTCATCAATGTGACTTCATTTGTGACAATAATTTTAGCTCCCCTGTTCTTGTTGCCACCACCAAGCACATTGCATTTAAGTTCCTTGATTATAAATAGCCTATTAGGGTTAGTGATAACAAATATAATCTCTTCATCTGTCACGTGCATTATAGCGACTACTGGAGTGTTATGAGTCCACACCTCTACATTCACTATATTGCATTTGAGGTTGGTCAAAATAACAGACTTATGAAAATCCTGGCCTATCACTTCCCACAAGCTCAATTAATGTGTGGTCAATTGTTTTCTCAACCCCAACAGACTTTCTAATGTAACCCAAAAATGACTTGATCAGTAAACTTGTTTCCATCTTGCCCAATAAAATAAAAAAAATCTCAAATTATGTAGAAAAAGTATAAAATAAATTTTCTGAATATGGGTAGATAGCCTAGTCTTTGATGTTGGATACACAGTCTAATTGTACTGAGTAAACCATCTAGTTTGTGTTTCATATGTTGACCGTCTATTGTGTGTTTCAAAGTAAACCATTTAGCATGTAGTTCGTCTATAAATTGCCTATACCTTGTATCTTTTTCATATATTGATTGTCTAACGTGTATTTTGTCTATAGATTGTGTATACATGGTATTTCTTTCTAGTGTTTCTGGGTTTGGTGGTTACAAGTTTTTTGTTTATGTCTTTTATATATATATATATATATGCACACTATCATGGTTGTTCTTTGATAATACATTATGCAATAATATGTGTTTTTGCTTTGATCTATTTTTTTTTCTTTCTATGTTTTTTGTATTTCAGTTACTTTTTGTTTTTCAATCAAGTTGAAAATGAAGAAGATTGTTTTTCAAAATTATTTTGCAACTAAATTAAAGTTTCAATATGGTAATATGGTACTAGAGCTCTTCTTTTGAAGAGCTTTGTTTCACATTTCTATTTTTTTATTTTCCTTTTGGTTATTGTTTCTTTGTTGCCTTTCTTTTCAATGTGAGTGAGGAATCTATTCATTCCTTTTCTTTATAAAGTCATCTTTATGTTCATCCAAGTGAAAACCTTGCTATTTCTCTTGTTTCTTCTGTTGTTGACTCTAATAACTACCATCTTGGAGTAGATTTATCATTGCTGCGTTACGCACCATAACCCATCAAGATTTTTCATGATGTGCAATTTTGTTTTAATTTAGGTATTTTTCTTGCTATTAGTTGTTGTTTTAATTCAAGATAGGTGTGCTATTATGATGAGGACCAAGGAGAGAGGGTGCCTGAGGCCCAAGCCCAATCTGAGGCCCAAGCCCAACCCATGATCTCATCATCCATCCTGACTCCCTTTAGGCGCCATTTTCAAATGGCATTTCCCACCTTTTTCTTTAGAGAAAACCTGCCCTCTCGCACTATATAAAGAGGTGTTTGGTGTTGAACAAGATGTTTTGATGTCTCCAAATCCAAGTGGAAAGCTTGAAGACCTTGCTATTGTTGTGTGTGTGTGTCTAGTTGTTTGAAACTTGTTAATTCATTCCTTAAGATGATCCAAGTTCATTTGAATCTTTAACCTTTTGGAAAGATGGGATTTATAAAAAGCTGTTGAAATTTTGAAACAACAGGTTGTTTTGCTCTTGAAGGCTTTTGAAAAAGGTTGAAAGCTGTTTGACTTGGTTGACTTTGCTATCAAACCAATCGATTGTTTCGACAAAACAACCGATTCTTTTTCTGAAAACCTTAACAATATTCTGTTAAGTGGTTTTAATATGTTTTAAATGATTATAACTACCTTGGCTCCTTTATTAAATGTTTTTTGACTACTTGGTTGGTCAATATAAAGGTGGTTTTATGCTCCTAATCTTGGAGTAAGAGAAAGAGTTTATCAAAACAGTTTTTTCAAGATTTGAAAGAGCTTTGGATCATTCTTAAGTGTGTGGAATAGAATTGGGTTGTAATTCTGAACCTTAAGCTTTGTAATACCCAAGTGTATTCTATTCCCTTCGTCCTTGATTACTGTATTTTTGTATTTGTGTTGCCAAGAAGTGTTGTGTGTTCTTGAGGGTTTCAAGATCAACACTCTTGGTGTGGTTTGCCAAAGGTAGTGTGTTTCTAGAGGGGTTCAAGGTCACTACTTTGGTGTGTGGTGTTTGTAATTTGGTTTTGATTGCATAGTGGATTACCAATGGTTTCTGGGGACTGGATGTAGCTCTTGGTGTAAAAGTGAACCAGTATAAATTTGTTTGTGTGATTCTCTCTTTCCCTGATCTCACATATATCTGTTTTAAGTTGTTTTTATTAACTGCTGATAAAAACAACTGATTGACAAAAACAACTTCTTGATTTTCTGGAAATCAACTAAAACAACTTTGTGCATTACTTTCTGTTCCCGCCGGTTGACCTAACGTCTTCGTGCGTTTCTGTTGGCTTTGCTTCCAAGAACCCTTCGCTCCCGTGTTCCCTCCTTCCGGTGGAATCACCTGAAAACAGAGAAACAAAGGGCGCCCTCGCGACCGTTTGTACTCCGACAGTCAAGTCAGTATCTCGGGCAATGAACACCAAACTAACACTCTTAGATCAATGTGTGTTCTTTCTCACTCTGTTCACTCTTAGAAATGCGTAACTTGCACTAATGAAAGCGTAGAGTGTTCTCTGTAAAATGTCAAAACGTACCTTGGTTATCTCTGTTGTCAACCTTATATACCTTTGGTGTTATTGCCCTTCTGTTTAGCTTTGACTTAAGCATTCTGTGAGCGTGTCTTAGCGACACTGGCACCCAAACATAGGGCCAACCAGTGCATAAGAATACTTTGCCGGAGTGCAACTGGCGTGGGATGACTGCTTGGATGCTAACTCATGCGCCTAATCTTTGAGGCATCCGCCTTGGGAGTTCCCTGTCTTACTCACGTGCTATGCATACAGATCACCCTCTGGGATATGACCCTTGCGGGTCGTCTCTGTCCCAGTGGCTTCTCTAAGGGTGGTGCGTACTGTCGCATCCCTACACCTCATGCACGGATCCCTCGTGATCTGGGCCTCTCCCTACTGGTAACTGGGGTGTGGCTTGAAAACCACCTTGCTTATCCACTTTTACTGTTGAGGTTCCGACGCCCGAGGACTCCACGCCCTACCTCAATGCCACCCCCTCCTCGGCTTCCTTACCGGCGAGCCTCAGGAGACTCCTTCCTGTCCTACTGTACTTCCCAACGGTTCTACCTTCGGGGTCCCACCATGTTGACCTTGGGCCATGCCCGAGGCCAGTCAACGCCCGAGTACCGGACGATACACTTTCCTTAGTTTCTTTCTCTGTGTTTCTTCATTGGATTTCATTATACCTTCAAAAGTTTTTGAAAATATTTTATAAACAATTCACCCTCCCCCCCTCCTCTTGTTTAAGGCCATATATTCTAACACTTGGCTCATGTAATTACAAGTTGAATGAAGAGTAAAGTTACTATACACAAATTGTGTGAGATTAGTGAGACTTGTTTCTCCTAGCTTTAGTCTTATCTTGAGAGTGTTTGGGAGCTCTCAAGTGGCGGCAACATCACTTATCTTGGAGCAAATTCACCATTCCAAGTGGCGTGACCTTCTTCCCAAGCTTCATCCACATAAGCTTTCCTATCCTTCATCTATTCAATTCCAATTTCATTCCATTTCAATTCCTAAATATGTCTTGTGTTTGTGTTCTTGTTTCTATTCGGTTCATGCTTATTGTTTAGTGTTCTTCCTTTGAATTGTTGCGTTTTAAATTCTGCATTTTACTGCACCTTGTTTTGTCATTCATAATCACCTATAATTCTGTTTTTCCTTTAGTCTTATGGAAATGAACCTTCACATCTACTTACCACTTGTTAAGTTAATGTCCAATGGGAATTTTCCTTAGACTTGTCACCTTAATTGTTTAATCAATCTCAATTCTAATTCTAAAAGTGTCACCTAAATGAATCAATCTAAAATCAACTCACATCATATTAGGTGTTATTTTGTGTTTCTAAGCTTGTTTTGTCATTATTCTTGTCTAGTTTTTGTTTCAATTATCTCATAATTATAGTTTTTTAGCCCATATATACGTGTTTGATAAAATGTTTCTTAGAAGTGCACACCATGGGTTTATCTTTTTGTTTGAGTCATAAAACAATACTATAAGCTTTATTGACTTTTTTTTCTTTTATAACCTTTGAGTTCTTATGTGCTATTTGTTCATTAGTACATTCCATTACATAATTTTTCCTTTGTGTCTTGTTAGTTTGTTTCTTTTTCCATTAGCTTCCTAAGATTTTTTCATGTCCAAATCTATGAAAGTTTTATCTCGATTTTGAAATTTTAATCTACAGAAGTTCTCTGAGATGTTTTTTGTACCTAGTTAAAAAGCCATGTCGAAAAGCAAAAAAAAAAAAAAAGATATAAACATCAAAAGCCAAGATGTTTAGTGTCCAGAAAAACAAGTTTTGAGTGTTGAGTGTTCTCGGTCTAAAATTTATTACGACTTATTCTTTAGGTATTTTGACCTGAAATATTTACCAAACCTTTCTTATCGTGTTTTTGATTTGTGATAAAACTTTGAGCCTCAAATTCGTTGTACAATTTTCGCAATAAAGTTTTGATTCCTCTATGCCAACACTGGAAATCAGGTTCAATTTTTGTGCCCTAGTGTTGCAGTGTTTGATTTGTTTCTCTCATAATATACGTCCGTTTGACCCAAAATTTCATAAAGAAAAGTTTATGGAAAAATTTACATAAATTATGGATTGGTCAGTGTTGTAACACTCTAGTTTTTTTCTTTTGTAATCCATTTTCGAGCCATTCTTAGTTTTTTTTTTTGTGTTGTGCTAGTTTTTTCTTCTTACCTTTAATTTTTGTTTGTCTTTAGTTGGTTTTCCATTGAAAATTGTCATGTTATATTCCATTTGGCTTAACTTTCCAAATTTTTCTTTTCTTGCTTTGTTTCTTGGATTCATTTTTTTGGTGAAAGGTGTTAAGGTTTCAACTTGTTTGTGTTGAGAAAGATGACTCTTGGTCTTCTTCTTTGAGGTACTATTTTGCATAGACAAATTATTAAAGGGAGAGGAGGAGACAAGATATTTCAATGTACAAATTTTATTCATCATCACAAAGCTTCAAGGAGTTCATCAAGATTTGTTCCATTTTCATTTTTTATTCTTAAATTTTTGTATCACAAAATCTTTGTGTAATTTTTACTTTTTGGGTTAGTTGGAAATTTGCTCCAATGAGAATCCCAATAGACTTTCTAATAGTTTCACGAGTGATGGTGTAGTCTTCATTCAGAATTGGTTTCTTCGAATTTTGGTTGGGCCATATCACTTGAAAAAGGTCAAGAAGAAGATCAATGTGTCTATCCTAGAGATTCTAGACAAGAGAGTGAGAAAGCATGCAAACATGACATCATTTAACTCATATATTTGATCTTAAAATTTCATGAATTGTTCCTTCCGGTTAACTCGAAACGCCTTCGTGCGCCAACATCACTCTCGCGCTCAGAGTCCTTGCTTTCGCGTGTACCTTTCCTGTGATGAACACCTGAACACACAAATACAAAGGGCGCCCTAGCGGCCGTTTGTACTCCGACGCTCAAGTCAGTATTAGGGCTAGGAAACACCGAAATTGTATAATCTTGCTATTGTGTGTGTTTGCGGCGCAAGAGAATGCCCTTGTCTAGTTTGTTACCTTTCTATTTATAGACTGAAACTAGGGTTTCCTATTTATCCGAAATGGACTTTTTTTGATGGGGCGGGCCCAACACTATTGTTACCCTACTCTTAGGATAACCTAGCGCGTGGGGTCCTTAACTAGAGTGCGACCTCTGGCGGGTGATCACCTGGGTGCCTCCTCGTGCACCTGATCTCTGGGGTCACCTGCCTTTGGGAGTGCTGTAGCTGTTCACGTGGCATGCATGCAGCTCACCCTTGGAACGCGACCCTCACGAGTCATATCTTTCCAGTGGCTCTACACTTCGTGTTACGCCTGAACGCGTCATCCACACTGCACGCACAAACCCTCGTGATCTAGGCTTCTCCTTTACTGATAACTGGCGTGTGATCTGGGATCCACTTCTCGTGGCCCAGCTCTGCTGTTTGGGTTTCCGATGTCCGATCTCTCCACGTTGTCTGGTGGCATGTCAGTACATCCTAATGACCGATGTCTAACCACTCTTGGCTCTTTGGCGCACGTGCTTTGCGAGATACTGGCCCACGCTGTTCGTGGGTCCCACTTACGTGGCACCAACATTACCAGTGGTCAGTCAACGCCCAGGGACTGGTCGGTACTTGAATCAAGAACCTCTTGTAAAGATCATTCCTAGTTCCTTGCACAAGCTAGTTCAATCTATTTTAAAATATAAAAGTGTTTTTCTAAGCAAAGAGAAAAACAACCGGTTGAAACCATGATATAATCGGTTGTTTGTCACTTAGCTTGAGTGAAGGTTTTCAAAACTATTTTTGACTTGGTTGAATAACTTTCTAACCAATTCAACCGGTTAAAATGACTTTTCAACCGGTTGATTGTCACATTTCATATCAGCTTTTCAAAAACCTGTTGGATCTGTTTTTAGATGGATCAAAATTGTTTTGGGTCATGATTGATTGCCTAGAATGGCTAGTTTTAAGAGCTATAAATATGGCTTCTCTTTGTATTTCAAAAACAACAAGTAAACACATTTACAGTGAGATTGAATTTTTTTTTAGAAGAGATTCAAATCAAGTTTTGCAAGATTGCTAAATAGTTGTGCATTGGTTCAAGGTCTGATCTTAGAAGCTCCGTGATTCCTGTTAATGCAAGTGTAATCTGTTCATTTCTGATTCTTGTATTTGTTCCTTAATAAACTTATGAAGTGTGTGAAAACCTGTAAGGTCAGAGGGTGTTCTGACTTAGGTTGTGTGTTTAGCAAAGAGGGTGAGTGGTTCTTGTGGTATCAAGATCACCTCTTTGTGATTGTGTGTATTGTAATCTATGATTGGTTACTAGTGGAACCTAGTGGTTGTTTTGGGAACTGGATGTAGCTCAAGGTTGAGTGAACCAATATAAATTGGTTGTGTAATTTCTCTCTCTCACTCCTTATAAACTGTTTGATTTAATTCTGTTTTTGCTGCTGCCATAAACAACTGGTTAAAACGAAGTTTCAACCGATTGAAATTCTGCAAACAGTTTCTTTTACATTGTTTGATTGACTTCCTTGATTACTTCTTCTGTGATTGTTGTTAAAAATTCATTCTTGTCCAATCTTTTCGAAAATATTTTGACAAACAATTCACCCCCCTTCTTGTTTAAGCCATTAGTTCTAACAAAATTGTCATGTTCTTCCCAATAAGATGTGTCAGGCTTCCATGGGTGCTACATCACATAAAAATTCATCTTTGTAGTTCCACAGAGAAAGGCTGACTTTTACCCAATTATCTAGAATTAAGTCCCCATCTTCATTCAACCATTGAAGTTTGTAAGGTTTTGGATGGGGAATAACTTGTAGATTAAGCTTTTAAACCAACCTAGTGTTACAACAATTGCAGCAAGATCCATTATCCACAATGAGAGAACAAGTGTTTTCTAAAACTTTACATCTTATATGAAAGAAGTTCTCTCTTTGTGATTAATGGTTCATGCTAGGTTGATTGTTGAAGGTTCTTCTAATCATCAATAGTTCCCCCTCATAAGGATATGCCCCCTCACTTTTTTCTTTCTCTTTTCCCCGCTAGACTCATCATCTTGGCTGCTATAGTCATCCCTCCCTCTTAAGATCATGGTTCTCCTATTTACGCATTGGGATGCTATGTGACCTCTACCAAGACACTTAAAACATTGGATGTCTCTACTGCGGGTTGGTGGGGTAGACACATATTTTCCTATATTTTTGGGAGCCTCTTTGGATTTATCTTTTGAGAAACTATCCTCCCTTTCTTCTTCGTACTCTTTCTTGGGGTAAAAGTTAGAGTAAGAACTCTCCTTGCGACTTAATCCTTTTCTCAAAATTTGTTGTTCAACTTTTATTCAAAGTTGGATAAAGTCATTCAAATCCATGTAAGGCAAGAGTTCCACTTTGTCTCTTATCTCAAGATTGAGACCACTAAGGAACCTAACTATGGTGGTGGGTTCTTCCTCCCTAATAGAGGCTCTCATCATGTAAAGCTCCATCTTTTGCCTATACTCCTCTACACTCATGTTCTTTTGTTGGAGTCTTTGGAGCTTTTCCATCCACTCCCTATTGTAGTAAAAAGAAATATGACAGCGTCTCAAGGCTCCCCTAAGATCACTAATTCATAGCATTTCCTTGAAAGCTTAAAGTGGCTAGGGGTACCTTTCTCTCCTTACTAACATGATGGCAAGCAAAAAGTTGTTATACTTTAATTTCCCAATCTAAATAAGCCTCAACATTTTCCTTTCCATAAAAAAGAGGTAAGTTTACCCTAGTCTCTTTTTGGCTTTCTCTTCTAGTTCTTCTATGTGGAGGTTGATAATGTTCATTAACTCTAAGACTCCCCTCGGCATATGAGTCACTTGACCTAGAACTAGATGTATGTGAAGATTTTTTTAATTTTCTTATGTATTCATCTTTTTCCCTAACAATTTTCAACTCTTCTTCCAATATTGCAAGATGGGCATCTCTTTTTTTTTTTTTTTTTTTTTTTTTCCAATTTTTAAGCCTATTTTTTTAATTTTTTTATTTTTATTTTTTTAAAATCTTTTTCAAATTTTTTTAAAAGAATTCTTGTGTTTTTTTTTTTTTTTT
>Ga0123341_1004006_pt1 | contig 12812 bp, 9 predicted proteins | sample Turbeapinknodule_FD_89959 | JGI IMG/M metagenome (GOLD analysis project Ga0123341, IMG submission 89959) | Root nodule microbial communities of legume samples collected from Mexico - Turtle bean Mexico pink nodule | ecosystem: Host-associated > Plants > Roots > Nodule | place: Mexico: Nepantla... | reverse complement strand
TATCAACACATTTAAATTAATAATATTAACTAACGGTAATAATTTATACGTTTTATTTTAATTAATAATACTTTAATTTTTTTATAACAGTTAATACAATAATAAATTATTATAAAAATTAATTTTAAAAACATTTTTCTGACCAACCATAGTAAAATAATAAACTCAAAATTTGGTTCTAAAAATGGTAATTAAAATGGTAAACATTTGGTCTAAGTTGTTTTGGAGAAGGGTTTATAGGGGAAATAACTCTGGCAAACCCCACTCTACCTGCCGTAACGTGACTCTGTTTTCTTCTTGCTTTGTAAGGCCATCAATTTCAACCTACATTAACGGAACGTAAACTCTATCTTCCACTCTGGAATCTTATAAATAAAAACATATTATTAGGGAAAAAGACTGCAAAAAAATAACCCTTCTATCAGAATTTTTTTATATAAGAAAATTAACTATTAATAGAATCACTTTTCTATTTTTAAAGTGTCAATGTTTACAAAACTTTACCATTTTCAAAATTTAAGATAAATAGTAAATACTTTTTTTATGATTTTTTTTTCATTATTTTATATATGTTTTAATTATTATATATATTATACTACTCGATGTGTAAATCACGGACACTTAATATTCACAATAATTAACCACATTAACTTATCTCGTTAGTACTAGAAAATAATTGATCCATGTTATCATATAAGTCAACATAATATTAAATAATTCTAATTATTATTAAGATATTATACTGCTTTAATGATCTATAAATACAATTTCCGATAATATAACTCAGCAATCTAACATAGAAAGTCGGTTCATTCATATAATTTGAACAATCGGTACTTTAACTCATTATTGGTAAGACCATGTATATATCTATTACATATTTATGGTGATATGAAAGTTTAAAAAATCTTATAAATATTTATTTAAATAGTTTTTTGTTATATTTCTAAAAAATCTTAAAACAGTATTTAAAAAAAGGAAACCAGATAATTATTTTATCGAATAAAAAATTAAATGGAACACACTTTACGACAAAAGAAAGACAGTGGTCCAATGCCATAAAGATAACATATTTTTTACGTAATCTCATCCCTCTTCATTTCGCTTTCCACTCTTCTAGTCTCACTCACTGACTCGTTTACTTCAATTCAAATGGCCCACAACGGCGATAACGAGGCCCAAAGCCCGGAACTGTCCGAGCCTATCGAAGCCCGCGCCGTCGGCGGAACAGAGTATAGCTGGTGCAAGGCCGTTCCCATCGGCACCGGCGTCACCGTGCTCGGCCTCCTCCTCTCGAAACCACCCGAAATCACTATTCTCCAAAATGCCCTCCACAATCTCCAAAATTCCCACCCTATCCTCCGCTCCAAGATCCACCTCGACCCCTCCACCCAAACCTTCCAGTTCCTCACTCCTGCCTCATCCAACGTCCAAGTCCAACAATTCGACCTCGCTTCAACGGCCCGCATCGTTCAGGCCCAGTCCAACGGTGACGATGACCCCTTCCACACGCTCCTCGAAGACCAGCTGAACGACAAAACTTGGTGTGATTACGCACCACGCAACCTCGACGTGCTATACGCCTCCGTCTATACCCTTGCCCACGACCGTGTCGCCGTGTTCCTCCGCCTCCACACCGCCGCATGCGACCGCGCCGCTGCGGTGGCCCTGCTCAGGGAGCTCCTGCACCTCTTCTCCGGCGCCGGGACCGCCGAGATTGGGGAGGAGAAAGTTAGTTTGGCAATAGAGGATCTGATACCCGAGGGAAAGATGCACAAGCCTTTCTGGGCGCGTGGGTTGGACGTGCTCGGGTACTCGTTCAACGCGCTCAGGTTCTCGAATTTGAACTTCGTGGATGCTGCTTCGCTTCGAAGATCGAGGATAGTGAGGTTGCAACTGAATGCAGAAGAAACCAAGAACCTTCTAGCTGTTAGTTACCAACTCAACCCTCTTCTTTTTTCCAATATCTTCGTATTGGTGTGAAATCCTAATTTATGGTTTTTATAAATTTTTGAATTCATGACTCCGGAAGAACAACCATTTTCATCGAGGTAAGTTATATATCTGAATAGTTAATCAGAGTAAAATATATTGATCCCTTAAAATATTTTTCTTCCTTTTTTCTATTGGAAAATTATCGCACTTACTTTTCTTATAAGTTATTTAAATTATATTAACTTTCTCAGTTCTTTAATAGTTTGAAGTGATCCTACAAAGAAAGTAATTATAAAATATGAAAAAATGACTGATTTCATACTATGTGAAGTTTTTCTAGTCGCGGCAAGAATTTTATTTATTCAGTTAGTATAATATTTTTATTTTATTCTCTTAATTTTCTAATTAATTAAAAGTATTACTGTCTATATTTTTTGAGTTAATTTTTAAAGTTATAGCTGTTAATGTTCAATAACAAAATATTGTCTTTTGTTGAATTTTTTTACTAGCGGATGAGTTGGACCATTTAAGTGTACTTGTATTAACATGCACTATAAAAATAATTCATTTAACTTTTGCAAATGGCAAGTGTCTTGCAAAGCTTGCGGGTTAAAGAGGTGAGTCCGCACCTCCAAAGATACATAACATCTATTTACATAAAAATAATTTACTCAATCTTTAAACAATGCATAACCAATAGAAACAAGAAACAAGAAATATTGAAATGCATAATTAATAGAAACTAGAAATATTGAAATGCATAATTAATAGAATCTAGAAATATAGAATTTTGGGGGAGGGAAACATCTTTCCCTTAGTGCAGTGGAAGTTGTTCTCATACACCTAATAATTCCATATCATTTAAGAGTCGAAATCATCACCAATTTAGATATATTTTTCTTTCTTAATTCTTTAAGATATCTTTTAAAAACAAAATCGTTATGGATTTTATGAATTCACCATACAAATAATTTGTGTGAAAATAGAATTGGCCATTCATTCAAGGTGACGCAGTCTGATTGCTGTGAATTGTGAATATGGCATCCTACTCTAGTCTCTAGTCTGAAGTCATTTTTTGTTTATGGTCTGATCAATTGGATGCATTAAGTTAACTATGAAAGATCATGCAGGGATGCAAGTCAAGAGGGATTAAACTTTGTGGGGCACTTGCAGCAGCTGGAATGATGGCAGCATGGACCTCTAAGTGCCTTCCTAATTATCAAAGAGAAAAATATGCTGTAGTAACACTTGTTGATTGCCGCTCACTTCTTGATCCTGTCCTTCCTAGCAACCATGCTGGTAAGCCATATTTTCTAGTAATTATTTGTTTTCTTAGTTATCCTGCTGCTAGTACTTTGACATCATGCCCAACTGGCGGTTTATATATGCATGCCCTCTTTTTTTCAGCCTGTGTCCTATTTGTAATAAATTGGAAAGATTATTGTTTCTTTTATTTGTAATAATATAAAGATTACTACTTCCTCTATGTACTACTAATTTTTAAGTGAAACTGCAAAACCTTATTAAGTCACAATTATTTTAGTGGGTTACAAAGTGACAGCTGCAACATAAACAATATCAAACCTTCTCAGTGTTCATTGTGTCTTGAATTATTTTATGTGATTTAGTAGAGTGGTAAAAACATTTCTTGGATCAAACTTTTCCTATCATTTGTTACAGGCTTAATTAATTATTAGTCATGTTAGGGATATAGATATAAAATTATTCATATGTCTCAGTCTAAGCTTTTGAGATAGTTTATTCATGACAAATTAGATAATTTCCTGATGCTTCTTTTGAAATATGAAAGTTATGAAATTGGGTACCTCCAAGGCACTGGACTTTTAGTGTTTTTTTTTAATTATTAATAATCCGAGCGGATGAAGGAAGTTTATACATTTTTTAATTTCTTGGTATAATTTTAACATTCTGCTGCCAATGCTTCCCATTGTTTGCTTCAGGATTTTACCATTCTGCCATCCTGAACACACATGACGTGTGTGAAGAAGCCCTATGGGAGTTGGCAAAGAGAAGCTATACCTCCTTTATAAATGCTATGAACTGCAACAAGCATTTCTCAGACATGTCTGACCTGAACTACCTCATGTGCAAGGCTATTGACAACCCCGGTTTGACACCCTCATCGTCACTTAGAACTGCCTTGATTTCTGTGTTCGAAGATCCTGTGTTTGGAGACTCGGCTGAAATGCATGGGGAGATTGGATTGGAAGACTATGTGGGTTGTGCTTCTGCTCATGGTGTTGGCCCATCCATAGCCTTATTTGATACCATAAGGAATGGAAAGTTGGATTGTGCTTGTATATATCCATGGCCCCTTCATTCAAGAGAGCAGATTCAGGGACTAGTCGATCATATGAAGAGACTACTTGTGGAAAGTTGTGGCAGTGAAAATCAACAAATTGAACCATAAGCCAATTCTGAGGCTAAGCAAGTGTGTATAATTTCATGATCAAACTCATAAACTTCGTTTCCAGTTCTATTTCAGTTGGTTTGATTCTCCTTGGTCTTTGAATTTACCAGGCCAGGAATTTTAAAATCAAGAAAAATATATATTACAATTCCCAATGAAGGATTCAAGACACATGCAAGCGTTGCCATAGCATTGTTAAAATAGCCTTTAAAATCCAGAGATTTTTTTTTTAAGGTTATTGATTTATTTCATTCTCAATTTTCGACAATATTATGACCCAATTAAATTAGAATGATGAAGTTTCTTGTTGTAGAAGGGGTGGAGAAGCCGTTTGAGTTGCTGCAGAAATGGAGAGGAGATGAAGAAGTACTCCGGTTTCCAAATAGATTTCAAGAGAAGTCAAGTTTCTAAAAACCGATAAAGGTTTCTTGTAAGGGAGAATTTTCTCCTTTATGACCTGTGAGAAAGATTTGTTAGAGCAATGTCAATTTTCAATAGATTCGAAAGTGATTAGAAGATGCAAGAGAGAACTATTTATAGAATTGGATAGTTTCTCTTACACTTTAGTCTAAATAAAACTTATTTAATGCTACCTAAAATGAGATGGAAATCTAAATTTTAGTTCTCATGTCATGAACATGTGATCAGGTGGCACCTTCCTTGCTCCATGTGGTGCCTCCTTGTCCCCTTTAGTTTCAGACCTAATTTTGAAGCCAAATTTATTTACAAGTTTATTAAAAAGAAATTAAAGTAATACAAACTATTTTGCATTTATACAAATTTTTATAAGACTAAGAAGAAGAAATTTTATCTACTGTCCAAAATGTTTACACCCTAGATGGTTTAATGCTCATCTAGACGATTTAATCCCAATCTAGTATCTTCAAAAAAGTTTGATGATAATAAAAATTAGATGAATCTGGTCTTAAATATGTTATATTCACGTGAATCTTTTATTGTGTGCTTTATGTTAGCTTCAGTTTATCATATTTATATTGTTTGTTCTTCAATTTGCCAAAGTTGATCAGACAAAGTTTTTCAATTTGTATAAGATGAAGTTCTTTAACTCGTTGAAGTTCTTCAGACGTAGTTCCTCAGTTCTTCTAATGAGTTTATCAGTTTCTCTTTATTTTTGACAAGTTCACTAGATTATCTGTACACAACATCAAACAAAGTTATTGAGTTTGTCTGATGAGTTCTTCAATTCATTTGACCATGTAATTTATTTGTCCTTCAAGTTCACAAGACGAAACATACCAAACAAAGTCTTTCTTAACATTTGACATCTAATAACAATGTGTTTCTAATAACAATGTGTATTTAGAGTGATAACACGTAATCAAATTTGTAAACACAAATGATTTGAAATATTAAAACAAAGTCATTTTAGGACTTTTATACACATTATAAAACGTGATACGCCTTAAACTGCATTTAAATATTATTTTTGTTATCTCTGTTATGCGTTTCAATTATTTCCTTTTCAAAAGAAGTTAGAAGCTCATTCATTTCAAACATTTTATATCAAGCTTCTAGTTAGCATATTTCAAGGGATGGAATACAAAATCCACATAGCTAATAGAGAAATGATAACCAATTACAAGAAACTCAACACTAACCAAGAATCACCCAGTAAATGTTATCCTTGGAAATTCAGTAAAGAAGTAAAAATGAGGTCAAAGCTCAAGGATCAAGCAACCATGATCTCAAAAATTGAACCAAAAAATGTCAATTATATACGATGAAATCTGCATAAAGGTTATGCAATAGAGCTTGATCAGTTTTAGAAGAATAACGTCTAGAACTTAGTAAGTATACCTTAGAATAAAACCAAAGACAGTATAGATTATATTGAAACCTATGCTATTGTTGCTCAACAAGAGGTAATATGAATTTTACTCTCATTTGCAGTATTCGGTAAAATGAAGTTGTATAAAATGGATGTAAAAAATCGCATTCCTCAATGGTCTAATCAAAGAAGAAGTTTATTTAAAATAACCTATTGGGTTTGAGAGTACTACTTTTCCCAATCATGTCTTTAAACTAAATATTGATATGAATGTCTAATCTCTTTTCTAATAGAAAATGGTTTCACAAGGGAAAGTAAGCACTACTTGTTCTGCAAAGAGTATTCTAATGATTTTTTAATTATTTAAATATACGTTGATGATATTATTTTTAGTGTCACTAATGAATCTCTCTTTGAGGAGTTTTTCACTTTATGTAAAATGAGAAAATGAGTTTGAAATGATTATGATGGGAGAACTTAGATTCTTCCAAGGCTTACAAATCAAATAGGATTAATAAACATCCAACTCATCCAATAAAATAACGTATTGGTTTCTTTTCATCCGAGGAAGATGCAAAAGATGACATCCAACTCATCCAAGATCAAGTTATGGCAGAGGAGAGACCATCACAGCATCTTTGTCCATATGCCCAAAAATGGAAAAATTGCAATAAGCAATCGAAACAGCAGAGGTGTGTCACTTTTTCTTTCTCTCCTACTCAACCTACCACCGTCTACAGGAATCGTTCGTGATCCATCCATGGCAAAGGAAGACTTTTTCACGGGTCTTGACCTCTCCAAGTGATCCCATCCACCAAAATTTTGTGCTGCTTCTTGGGTGCCCTCATCAACTGAACCATTATCTTCAACTACCCATGATTGGTACCCCTTTTTGGTTTTCTGGTTTTCCACTGGTTCTTCCTCAACTCTGGTGTTGTTACCACGGCGGGGTTTCCTCCTCGTCCTGTACTTGCGTTTTGGTTTGCTCTCGGGCTGTCCCCATAATTTCTCAAATGCTAGTGCCAATAGTGACTGGCCAAGGGGAAGAGCTAATGCCATAAGGAAAGCTTTAGGGCCACTGGATAGCAACCACGAGGCAAGGATGACCGGTAGAGTCCAACCATAGGATTTCAAAATCTGCATATAAAGAGAAGTGAAATACGTTGTAAAACCAAACCTCATGCGAACAAAAATATTTCAATCCATATGTCGACACAAGTAAAGATGTTGTAAGCTTATGTAATGAAAATAACAACAGAAACAACAAAAGTCTCTTAACCCACTGGGTGTTGAAAATTCTGACTGCTTAATTAGTTAAGGCTTTTGGGAAGTATTATACTTTTACATGACAAAGCAATGATGGATAATATATTCATAAACAGAATAAATTACAAATACATAAGTGATATGTAACTGGCAATTACTTTTGAAAGCTTTTCAATCTTTCAGTGCATTGAGATTAGTAAAGATTTGTGGGAATAGAGCAGTAGCTCTTTTTGTGAAAGGGGAAACCCTTGGAGAAGAGTGTTTTCCTCTGTGGTTTTTTTCATCCATTTCAAATATATTTTATCTTCCACTCTCAATTCCTGGTTCCTAACCAAAAGTGAGAGCAACATCCATATAGTGACTTAAGAAGAGAGAATAACAATTAAGGAAAATGAGAATGAGTAAACAAGATACTGATTTTGAGAAAATGCCAATAAATATCCTCCAGTTTTGGATTAAGATTGACTGTGCAGCCAGTGGTAAAAATGCTACAAGAATTGTCTAGAAAACCAAGCATTATATAACAGTGATCTCTCTACTCTAGGATGGTCTCATGACTTAATGACAGCAACAATTATTAATAAGCAAGGCTTGAATCATCTCTTTTTTTTTTTGTTGAAGTTTGGAACCAAAAGCACTAGAAAAAAAAATTGAATTGCCGAAACATTGTCTTAAAAAAAAGAAAAAGAAATATGAAGATAAAATTGCAAATCAAATGTTCTAAAACTTAGTTTCTGTTAAAAATAGGTCATCTTAAATAGACTTCACTGAAAGACTGCTCTGTCCTTTGTGTTGTATTGTACCTAATTTCTAAATGTGACCTTTCTTATTTTCTTCTCTTTCCTCTCATTCATTGTATCTAAACTTTCAATGTAATTATAAATATGAGAACCTAAAGAGGGGAATCAAGCTCTCAAATTCATTCTCTATTCTTTTGTATTTTTCTCAAGTTGGTAACAAAGCATGTCGATCCCACTCTGCCTGTTTCTATCTGTCCAGCAAATAAAACGCCATCCAGTCACCTTTCGCTGCCGTATGCTGTTGTCCGGTCACAATCCACCCGGTTAGCCATTACAGTTTCATCCACAATGTCAGGCTCCAGTGCATGCTGCCATGCGTCGTCGTCTTCTTGACTGACCTAAGCATGTGGTTCTCATGTGCCGCCTTCCCGTGGTCAGAATCCTTCTAGACTACCACCATTCAACTCATGGTCAGAATCCTTCTCATGTACCTAGTTTCTAGATGTGACTTTTCTTATTCTTTTCTCTTTCCTGTCATTCATTGTATCTAAATTTCCAATGTCATTATAAATATGAGAACCCAATAGAGGGGAATCAAATTCTTTCTATATTCTTTTGTATTTTTCTCAAATGATGCAATAGTAATGGTTGATTCATTTTATTTTGGCAAATTACCTCACTAAATTGTGGTTGTCTTAATCTGTTATCAAGTGTTCTCTTATTAGTTTTTAATCCTACATTACTTAAGTAGACTCTAGTCTTTTAAATGTGCTTTATCTTTGTCATAATCTAATTTTGTCACATATTTCTTCCACTTGGTTTGGCTTATTCTTGATACCTTTTTAGTTAGTCTTTAAAATTGACAAGTTTTGTCTTTAAAAAGAGACTACACATGAAAGATAGGAAAAAAAGAAGTATAAATCAAAGAATTTGATGATGCTAGGAGGAGATTTGAAGAAGAGAAAAGACTCTTTGAAGAGTCAAAACATTATAAAGAGGAAGAGGATTAATGGGAGGTCCATAGATACAATTCAAGAAGACATGAATCTATCAACATCAAAGTGAACAAGCCCAACATCAAGATTCCAAAATTTTATGGTACCAATGATTCGACAAAGTACTTTGAGTAAGAGGCTAAAGTTCAACAAATTTTTAGATTTTGTAATTTTGATGAGGACCAAAAGGTCCAAATAGCTAGCTTAGAATTTGAAGACTATGTCATGACTTTTGGCACAAAATATTGACAGACATGGGGCAAAACAAGAGGCCGTGTGTGGTCTCTTGGGTATCAGAGTAGGTTTCAGTCCCTCAATCCACGCATTCTGTAGTTCTATTTGCCTATGATAGTAATTAAAAATTGTTGAATCCAATAACAGTCTTCACTTCTATACTAGAAGAACAATAGTATGTTAAACATACTAAAATCTGCTTGGTGAGATCATGTCATATATAGAGCCAACTATTAAGATCTTTCTGCATGGTGAGCTTGGTGCCTTAATCTTACATCATGGTTAAGAAATGTTGTTTTGTGGTCTTGTACCCTAAATCATGTATGCATTGAAATACAGCCAATAGAATCTGCAAGACAAGTCCTTGTCTTGTCTCTAGCAATGGAAATCCACAATAGGACTACTACAATTATTGTAGCTTAGCTGAGACAATTCTCATCAGGATGCACTGCTTCAATCACTAAGAGATGACCTCAACAAACAATCCATTGAAAATCAGTTGTCTGCCAATTTTATAAACAACTACTAGCTTGCTCTAAATTAGAGATAGAAAAATATACTCATTATCAAAATATGTCATACCTCATGCAATAGAATATTTTTCAAATAGAAATATATGAATGTGAGGAACGGCTTCTTCCTATGGCACTTAACTGAAACCTATATTTCCATTACATTGGTTGTGAAATTTTGATAGCAATATGAGCAAAATTTTAGCATTACGCATTAAGAAAGCTATGAATATTAGAGAAAAATCGAATACAAGTTTTCCTCTCCGGATTTCAAAAAGGCCTGAGATCTCTCCCAAAACCAATCTCTCACTCAACAGAATGCCCTAATCTTCTCTCACTATCTCTCTCTTTATAGCCTGTCTGTCAAAATCTGTTAGATGTTTAATTAACCGTCATCACTAACTCTAGCTCTAGCTCCCTCACTAACAGATTTCACAATCCAGCCCATTGGGCCAAGTTTCTAACAGAATACATTACATAAAGCATCATCAGAACCCATGGTTACAAGACATTCAGGCTAAGTATTAAGGAAATACTTGAGGTTTGTCTGACAATAAAATCAAATTATATGTATTAAAGTATGTCTGCCCCAACCAATATGATTTTTTCCATATGACACTGTGTTCTTATGTCAGTTCCATGTATTAAAACAGCTCACTAAAAAATATGGGTGACACTTGAGGTCCAGAGTCAAAATGTATGCTTTTATACAAAAGAGTCCCCCTGCTCCCTTTTTCTTGTTGTAAGAGAGAGCTATGATACTAACAGAGAATATGCAAATTATACCACTTTACAAGCTAATTACAGTCATGGCAGCATGGGCAAATAATGGGAAATCATTAAGACAGTAGTATCTTTAACACATTTTCACACTTCAACAGTTATCTAACTAACTACAAAAACGAGTCCTGATTTCATCATGAATGGCAAGGAAACAAGAAAGAAATTCAAAATCTATATAATAAAGTACGTGGTAACTGATTTAGAGCAAGGGATGTTGCTGCAGTCTAAACTCTAAAGCAGGAAAATCCTCCAAGCTCAAAAGAACATTTGCAGAAAAACTTGCATTCATCTTATCCTAAAGTCTAGTAAGGAGTTCAAATTCATGACTAATTAGATGCGAAATTTTTTCATATCTACTCAATCAACTCCTTGGAGTTTCTATAATGGATTATGGAGTTTAATTTATATGTACTATCAATATAACTTTTTTACATAAATATCTGATGAAATTCATCATTGCCACATCATAATAAATGAATATGATGATGTAATAAAATGATCAAAATCTATAGAAAGAGAGAGAGAGCTTCACCTGCAGAAACCAGACACCATCAATGGCTTCTTCCACAATCCCTCTAGAAGTATCTTCTTCTTCATCTTCCACGAACTCTCTTTCCCCATCAGACCACCAGCGTCTCTTCCTCCCATAACCTTGTTCTTGCTCTTCCCGTTCCTTGCCTCTGGGGCCGTTGGAGGTGAAATTTCGGGGTCGAAAGGATTCGGCGTTGGAATCCCAACGTGGGAAGTTGTTGTAGGAGCAAGAGACGAGAGAAGGGGAAAAGGGTCTAGCATGAAGAAAGGGTCGCCATGAGGAAGATGGTAGCGAAGGTGGAATAGGGTGACCCAGAAATTTGGAAGTGTGGCAGTAGCACTGGTGAAGATGGGTCTCCATTTGACACCACACCTCTTCATTATCTTTCTCCGTTTGTTTCTCAAAATTATAAAATGTCCGAAACTTGTCATAAAAAAATGTTTAAATATATTTTATTACTTAAAATTAAGTTAAACTAGTGTGTTTATATAATAGAGCATATGTATATATATAGTAAAATTATATTTCAATTCATCTACAAAGTTGCATATTTAAAAGAAAATGGAAAGTTATTGTGTAAATTTAGTTTGTATTTAGATGAGAAATCAAATTATTTTTACTTCTCATTGCTATAAACTATATAAAAGTGGATGAGGACAAAAAAAATAGTTGAATAGAAATTTATAAAAAAATATTAAGAAAGACATACGCTTTTTTTATTATCTTAGTTAGTAGGCTGAAATTTCATCACACTGCGAAGTCTGAAATAATTTTTATTAAAAGAAAAAATAAAAAAGTGTATAAATATAAAATAAATTTTAGGTGATATCAAGAAAGAAACAATTATTAAAAACTGGTAAGATCCAAAATCAACCGAGCTTTTAATATTTTAATTAAGTGTTGAAAGAATCAAGGGAGTAACACACAAATGTTTTCATTTAGAGTTTATGATTTAGATTGTTTCACTAAGTGTTGAAAGAATTAAGGGAGTAACACGCAAATGTTTTCGTTTAGAGTGTAACACGCAAATGTTTTCGTTTAGAGTTTAGGATTTAGATTGTTTCACTAAGTGTTGAAAGAATCAAGGGAGTAACACGCAAATGTTTTCGTTTAGAGTTTAGGATTTAGATTGTTTCACATGCTACTTTATTTTAGTAGTAGAGTATATTGTTAGATACATGTACATTACATTTACTAATATTTGAATTTGAATTTCATTTAGGCTAGAGTACACAAAAGAGAACATTCTCCTTCGGTTTGTCAAAACTTTGCTCTCTTGGAAGATAGTGAAATTCAAACACCATAAGAAAATTTGCAATTACCTACAACATAAATTTGTAAGTAGCATATCAAATTCATAGGTAAAATAATATTATTTTGATAGAAAAATGTTATTACTTACGAAAAAAATTCATAGGTAAATTAAACAAAGATAAAGTTACCTATGAATATTTAGTTAGATACTCTTATTATTAATCTTATTATTCTTATTAATATTTTGTTACAAGAGAATCGAAACCAAGATCATTAGTAGACATATAACATTTAAGCACTGTACCAAAGAAACATTTTGATCATATTATAATAATAATTAT
>Ga0123341_1004004_pt1 | contig 12813 bp, 7 predicted proteins | sample Turbeapinknodule_FD_89959 | JGI IMG/M metagenome (GOLD analysis project Ga0123341, IMG submission 89959) | Root nodule microbial communities of legume samples collected from Mexico - Turtle bean Mexico pink nodule | ecosystem: Host-associated > Plants > Roots > Nodule | place: Mexico: Nepantla... | reverse complement strand
TTTTTTTTTTTTTTTTGCAAGAGTTAACTTGTACAAGTTATTTCTAAAATACTGAACAATTAGTCCTTTTAGGAACTTCCAACCTTGCAGTTTTGCGTATCCTATTAAATTTTTAAGAGGTTGCTCACTCTGATTTGTGAAAATTTGTATGAACTTTTTATTCTTGTCAAGGTTTCTCTACTAGTTTTTATACCGAGAATATCAAACATCGGAGTTACTTGAATGATTTGTATGTTAAAATTGTACTAGTTCTAGTTGTACTATATGTATGCTAAAAATTACTCGTCCTTGAAATAGATCTATGCTAAGAATGTTGTGTTTCCTTTGAAATTCAAATTCCTTGGGCTTGATAGTGTGCTTAATGCTCAATGGTAATGAACGACCATTAATTTCCCATAGTACATGAATAAGGCTAGAAGGTGTTTTCATGTATTTGAACCCTATGTAACCAACCATAGGACTCAATGGTCGCAAAGCTGAGACTATGGTGAATTGTTCCATCTTAATGTAGAAATAAGTTATAACAATGATTTATTGGTCTAGATAACCTCACACGAGGAATCAACTTGGTTCGGACATAAAGTATAGAAAGTCTAAATAAACATAGCATTTATAAATAACAATAACAATAGAAGTTCACAAAGTTCTTTCAATCCCAACATTTGTGCTATATTATCAATCCTTTACTCAATTGTTTTGTCAAAGCTTCATCTCTAAAACTAAATATTATAGTAGTCTTCTTGTATTCTTTATTATCAAAATAAAGAGTCATGGACTCTCTACAGCTCACTCTGATTTGTGAAAATTTGTATGAACTTTTTATTCTTGTCAAGGTTTCTCTACTAGTTTTTCTATTGAGAATATCTAACATCAGAATTACTTGAACGATTTGTATGTTAAAAATGTACTAGTTCTAGTTGTACTATATGTATGCTAAAAATTACTTGTCCTTGAAATAGATCTTCTACTAAGAATATCAAACATGGGAATCTGGCATTAGATGTACCCAATGAAGTTGATGGCCAAACTCTGAAACTAAATAAAAAATGTCTTGGAAATAATTTGGATTAATTCAATCATAAGGGAAAATGAGAGATAGTTTTTTCATGCTGTTTTTTCCTTATCTTTTTCCTTTTTTCTGGTATTGTTAGTGGTATTCATTACCCCTTAGAAATGTATCTAACTAAACCTACTCATTCATCCAGCTTCAAGAGGATAACTTGTCCACTTAACTTTCCAAATTTGCAGATCCAGGTCATTTTTGAACCATTTTTGTGGAAAAGAAGTGCCCCCTCTAATGTGTGCGATGAAAATTCTGAGGAAAGGTTCAATAAACCTCAATTGATGACATCCAAGTTCAACAAAACCTTACTATGTTATATTTTATGATATCATAGAAGTAATATCTTTAGCTTTTGTTCTGCTTTCTTTCTTGCAGTGTTAGAAGGTTCTTTCAACGTCATTTTGGGAAAGAGGTATAAGCCACACCACAATAGCCGTCACTCATTGGTTGTTTTTCTGCTTGTGACTAACATGATATATACTTGCAATGTACAGTTCATACATCTTCGAGCACAATATTTTTGTTAAACTACAACTTGAAAGAGATTAAATGAATAAGATAAGATTTTATTGAATTAATTTTTGAAATAGGACTTCAACCTTTATATATACGGAACTCCAACCCTAAAGTAATAATTACAAAGAGATCTGTAGAATCTTCTAATAGCACACTTGTAATTAATTACAATATCCCACTGTAAAATATCAACTGTATTTTCTCTTGAATCAATACTCCTCCTGAAGCTAGTGAATGAACATCTCTCATTCCCAGCTTGTGAGATCATGTAATAGTTTAGTGGGAAGAGCTTTTGTAATTAGATTTGCTAACTGAAACTCAGATGGGACATAAGAAGTAATAAGGCCACTACCTAGCTTTTCTTCAATAAAGTGTCGATCTATTTATGCTTGGTCCTATCATGCTGAACTGAATTGTGTTCAATGCTAATAGCTGGTTTATTATCAAAATAAAGAGCCATAGACTCTCTACATATCACTTTAAGATTGTTCAAAATAATTCTCAGCCATAACAATTCACACACCCCATCTACCATAGCTTGGAATTCGGCCTTTGCAGTAGATCTTGTAACAACATTTTCTTTTTTACTTCTTCAAGTCATCAAATTTCCACCCAAGAACATGCAATATTCTGAGGTAGGTCTCCTATCTATGACAGACCCTACATAACCTTATACTTCCATTTTTAAATTTTTATTTGTCTTGAACAATAATACCCTTACTGGACTTGTCTTTTGTTCACTGCCTGTATATGTTTCTCTCTTGGATCATGCATGAACTAACTAACTACACTTACAACATAAGCTATGTCAGGTCTGGTGTGGTCTAACTAAATGAGTTTCCCCACAAGTTTTTGAAATTGGCCCTTATTCACAGTATGACTAGCTTCATCACTTTCAATTCTATGGTTTTGTTCCTTAAAAGCTCCAGTGGTCTTGCAATCAATCTTACCCTTTTCTTTGAGAAGATCAAGAACATACTTCCTTACGGAGATAAAAATGCCTTTTTTTCGAGTAGGTTACCTCTATCCCAAGGAAGTACTTAATTGTCTTAGATTCTTCATCTCAAACTCAGCAACAAGTTTTTCTTTCAAAATTTGCTTTTCATGTTCATCATCTCCTACAATAATCATGCCATCAACATAGACTAAGAGTAGAGTAAGTTCACCTTCTAGGAAATGCTTGATGAACAGTGTATGGTTATCTTGACTTTGTAGTTACCCCATAGAGATCAAATCCTGAGTGGATGTATCAATCCAAGCACGGGGCAAAAGCTTGAGTCTGTATGTACAATACTTTCTTCAACCTGCACACTTTATTCCCTTCTTCAATAGACCTAAAACCTGGAGGAATCTCCATGTAGACTTCTTCCTCTAGATGTCCATGCAAGAAAATATTTTTCACATCAAGATGTTGCAATTCCCAACCAAAATAAGTTGCAAATGAGAGAATGATTCTAATAGTATATCTTCACCATTGGAGCGAATGTCTCCTCATAATCAATACCACAAGTCTTAGTATACCTTTTAGCAACTAATCTTGTTTTGTAATCATCCAATGTGCCATCAAATTTATACTTTACATTATAAACCAACCTGCATCCTATTGCCTTTTTACCTTATATTAACAATCTCCCATGCCTAGTTCTTTTCTAAGGCACTCATCTCTTCAGTCATAACTTGAACCCAATTCTTATCCTTCAATGTTTCTGGAACTGATAGGGACTCTAACTACATCAGTGGTAGAGAGGAAACTTTGGTGCTGCATAAAACGGTGTTTAGTGGACACAAAATGAGAAATAGAATACTTGGAACAAGATTGAGTTCCTTTTCTCAAAGCAATAGGCAAGTCAAAAAGGTCAGGTTCACAATTATTTATTCAAGGAATTTTCAAAGATTCAAGGTTGTTAGAAGAATGAACACTTACCCCTAGCTTAGATGATTGGAGTTGTTATTGGATCAGGTTGTGTTGGTTTTGTCTCCTCTGATATTGTATACGGGGTGACTAATTTTTGGAGTTGAACTTGACTTGGGAACAAAGTTTCCCTTCTGAAGGGTAGCTTTAGAGACATCCATTTGGGAGGTGCCAGGAGAAGTATCAGGAGTACCGGGAATAGTGTCAGCAGGAGACGGTTCATGTATGAAAGGGACAAAGGGACAAAAGGTGACTCGAGATTAAACGACTTAGCTCCAATAAAACTCTTTGGATGACAATGAAAATGGTGATGATAGAGAAGGTGGTCGTGAAACCAAGTAGGATGCACTTTAGGCAACCCCAATAATAGAAGGAAATGGGTGCACTTCAGGCAGCCAGTCTAGGGAATCATAGCTAAGACAACAATGAAGAAATGCGGAAGAAATGTGGAAGCACAACCCCAAGATCGAAAACCGTGATACCAAATTGAAAAAGATTAAATTGAATTGGAGAAGATTTTATTAAATTAATTTTTGAAAGATTACAACAACCTCTATATCCTTAAAAGGGAAAGATTATAAAGAGATCTCTAGAATATTCTAATAGCTTCTAAGAACACATTTGTAATTAATTACAATATCCCATTCTAGCTTATCAACTATATTTTCTCGTGAATCATCACTACACTCACAATTTTTTAATTTGTTCAATTTGGTCCCTCTGTTATCAAAATGTTCATTGAGGTCTTCTAGTCACCCAAATATATGTAATATTAGTCCTTTCTGCCTATTTTGTCCACCCATTATTGTCGTATGAGACAAGGCTAATGTTGTTGGTAAGAAAATTAGACAAAAAGAGATACATTGAATTGGAGGATCACATTAAACATCTGAACACTAGCTCAAGTGTTGTATGCCTTATTCTAACAAAACTATTTGAAGGTTGTGGACTATCTGGTTGATCCTTTTGTTGGAGGCACTAGTGCAACGGATCCTGAATCACTTTCGGTGAGCTATTTCTCATAAATGAATTTATTTTTACATTATTTCATATTTCATGCCTTCAAGTTTGAATTTTGGTACGAATACAAAAATTCAGTTTTGATTTTAATTAGATTGCATAATCATATTGGACAGTTAACTTTGCTTTTCGAAATCGTAGTAACTTCTCTATTGACCTTTTGCTTTTCTATTATCTGGGATAGTAAAATTAATAGTTCATGACATGTTAGTTTTTTCCTGACTACAAAAACTGCAATAGTAGGTATGGTACAATTTGTACAAAAACTGCTCTAACGAATTGTGTTGTGTTTTATAGACAATTTATTTTTAAAGAATGATTATGATAAGAACCTTGGGAGAATCACAACACAAAAGGTAGTTATTGTAGTTACAAAGTCGAAGACCTTATAAGCCCTAAATTAGAATCCCCTCTCCCTATGCATTACCTCTTTGACTAGCCTCCTTTTCTATTACAAAAAACTGTGAATATAACTAAGAAACTACAGACGTGAAAGAACAGTAAATAACCTAGCTCTCCAAGGCCAACCATCTTCAATCCTATACCAAGTTCTTCTTTAACATTCCTCATCTTCCCTTATATTTTACCCTGTTCCCTTTATTCTATCCAATGCTTTCCTACTACCCACTTGCCACTTCTATTGAGTGGTTTTAGCCCAACTCCCCTTTCTGTGTGCTATTCAAATCATGCTTGATGTATTGGGTTTAACACATGACATGTTAAGAGGATATAGGGAATATAGGCTGCTCTAACAAAGAGAGAGAAAGAGAAATCATATTGTTGGTCTTAGTGGCAATCAAACACATGAACTATACGGTAGCATGTGCTGTTGGTATTAGGGGCAAAGGTCCTAGTTATACCAAAATTTTAGATTGTTTTTATCTTGCTAATTTTAACTAGTTTTGATTTGAAGTGAGGTACATTCCCTCTGAACAAATACTTTAACTTGTCCTAACTTGTCTCTAAATTACCTGTTTTAATCTATTTCCAACAGATGCCTCATTTTTTCCCAGAGTTGTGGAATTTGGAGAAAAGGTATTGCTGTAACTTTCTTTTAGCACTCTTAGTTTATTTTGGCTGATGCTTTCTGTTATAACTGTTTTAAATAGCATATTATTAGGATAAAAATATTCACAATATTTTTATACTAATTAGAAAAAAATATCTTCAAAATCTTTTTATTCATTTCAACATATTTCTATTCCTTGTTTTAAAGGATTTGATTGTTACAAATGGAAATGATGAGAATGTAATTGGTGTGACTGTTAGTTCTTTATATCCTTACATAATTAAAGTATAATTATTGAAATAAAGAACATATCCTATATAGTCAAGAATATCTAGACTATATATGTATTATTGGGAACATTTTTATTTATTTTCATATTATATCTTTATTATTACAGGATATCAAATCTCCTTTATTTATTGTATTAATTCTTTTTTTTTGCAATAAAAATATAGCGTCCATGCTCTCTGAAAAACACGCTATTTTAGTTCAATGTCTCTTTCTTTCCTATAGTTTCATACAATATTAAAGTCTTTTTCAATACTCTGTTGCCCTAGTAGACACATTGTCTTTGGAGCATATGTTTTTTTGCGAACCTTTCTCCGAAGTTTGCATTCATTTTTCCAACACTGCTCCGAGAAGAGGTTTCAGGTGGCCACATTTTCTCCCGCTCTCCTTAAGTTGTTTTATTATTACTATTTTTGTCCAAATTTAAAGAAAAAAAATGTTTTTCAGCATCACATGAAGCCCCCATAATAGATTCTCCCACATTTTCTCACCATAATTTTAGTATTGAGAAGATGGAGTGGTCTAAGTATTCCACCTGGGTTCCTGAAATTGGGTTACGGTGAAGTGGGTTGCGTTACAAATCCCATCTCTCAACAATTTTTGAATTTGTTCCTATAGAATGTGAATAATAGATAAAGATTGATGCTTAATTATGTAGTGTTATTAAATCCATCATTCTCACTATTTTCTGTTGCCAATTCGTTCACCCAATATTTATCGTGCATCTACTGTGTGACATGCTAATCCACTAGTAACGGCTTCAATGGCACACTAGTAGTTCATCTTCCTGTCTCTCTCAATTTCCTTTCCTTGATCCTTGGGTCATTGACTCTACTGTAACTGATCATATATTTGATAATCATTCTCTTTTCTTCTCCTTCATTACTGCCACCAATTTGGTTTTTGTAACTACTATCAATGGTTCACAAACATATGTTTACAACAGTGGTACTATCCAACTCCTTTCATCCATATTGTTGACTCTGTTCTTTATGTTCCTAACCGCCTTTTAATTTACTGTCTATCACCTGATTGACCTAATTCCATGATATTATCCTCACTTTCACTTGAAATAATGTTACCTTGAATGATCAAATATCAGGTCCAATGACTGATGTTTAGATGTAAATTAAATGGCCTTTACTATCTCTCTATATCACCATTGGTATGTGCATTGACTATCTCTCTAATGACGATTTATGCACAAATAGGACATTTTGGGCTGACAAAATTGATGGTGTTAAGTTTAAAACATTTGTCTAATTTGGATAGTGAGTCATGTTAGTTAGGAGAACATATTCATCATTATTTTCCTGATACTCTCAAACCATGATGCACAAATACAGTACAAGTATCGGATACAAAACTTATCTGATATGGTGATTCGTCTCATCTTAAAAAATATAGGATACGAAATGTTCAAATATGTTTAAATCATGCATTTCTATAATTCACAATAAAATAAATGTTATTGTAATTTTGTTTAAGAAACCATGTTAAAATTGAAAATCATTATTAGGTATTACCCTAGTCAAACTTATGAAACACAAATGTATATACAAATTATAGTTTAATACAAACAAGTGGTGAAAGTGAGAGTTGCTTCTATCAACATTTGTTATCACAACACTTGTTCTTTAATTAAGTGGTTCTCAAATATCAATTCCTAAAACTGATTTCATGGAATAAATCACAAAGATTATATATTTTATGTATGTTTAATGTTTGTTAATATATAAAAATAGAAATGATGACAATTATATATACTAGTACAATGTCTTTTATTGGATTAAGGTTTAACCTAAAGGACAATGAGAATTCGTAATACAAGACTATTAGTTGCACCAAAAAGCTACAATTTTAACGTACAAGCACTAAGCACTCTTTTATCTTTAATTAATGACACTCTACGAATACGTATTTTAAACATAGTGTTGGAGATCCCACATTGACTAGAGATTAGAGCCTTTCATTGTATATAAGTGGGTGCAAACCTCATCCCATTGAGCCGGTTTTATGGGGTTGAGTTAGGCTTAAAGTCCACTTTATATACAATGAAAGGCTCTAATCTCTAGTCGATGTGGGATCTCCAACACACCCCCCTCACGCCGAGACTGCCAACTCGTGCCGCCCAACACAAATACTCGCTAAGATAGGCTCGAAATGGCTCTGATACCATATTACGAAGTGGACTTTAAGCTTAACTTAACCCCATAAAACCGGCTCATAGGGTTGAGGTTTGCACCCACTTATATACAATGAAAGGCTCTAATCTCTAGTCGATGTGGGATCTCCAACACATAGCCATATCGGATACGTCTTTGACACGAATACATTGGCCTGATGAATGTATCAGTGCATCACTTGTCTTAATAAATAAGTTTTGTGTCCTTTTTATTTAGTTCACTATGAAGATATTTGGGTCCTTTTTGCAGTGCTACTCTTTCTGACCACTATCTGATTTTAAATATTTTGTTACCTTTATTAATGATTATTCTAGACGTCTCTAGATTTGATTAATGAATAATCAGAAGTGTTTTTTATATTTCCAAATTCTTTTTATGAAATAAAAACACAATATATTATATCCATATGTGCTTTTCATAGTGACAATACTCCTGGATATCTGTCTCATCTATTCCAGTTGTTCATGGCATCCAATAATATCCTTCAAATTTCGTATCCTCGTACTTCCCAACAAAATGGAGTTGTGGAACACAAAAACAAATGTCTTATGGAAACTACTCAAACACTTCTTAACAATCATCTTCCTCATTATTTTGGGGGAATGTTGTCCGTACAACATTTTTTCTCTTTAAGGATGTCATCATCTTACCTTATTGATTGGGTACTCTAGTTTATCCTTTTTTCTCATTCCCCTATATATAGTCTTTCTCTAAGCCTAACTCAACCTCCAACTTATAAAATGAGGTTTGCACCCACTTATATACTATGAAATGTCTTTATCTCTAGTCGATCTGGGATCTTCAACACACACCCCTCACGTTGAAAACTGAACATTTCAAGTGTGAGACTGTATATTTGTGGGTGGTCTGATAGGGACCTGATAGTCAGTGACAGGATAGACCCAATAAACCTTGCTTGATAGACTTTGATTCCATCTTAAGAAATGGATTTTAAGATGAATTCAATCTCATAAAATCGGCTTATAGGGTGAGTTTTGCACCCACTTAAATATTATAATTTACTCATGTCACTAGTTATTTAAGATTTCCAACATTGTTCAACCGTCACCCTTTAATCAATTGAGCATTCTGCTTTTTTCAAGTAAATTTTGGGTGTAGGAGTTGTGAGGTAGTTTCCTTAGAGATGTAAGGTATAATTTTTTTTATAGTTGTTCATGGTGGATATTCTATATTTTCAGGTTTGGTTCCGTTATTGCTGGGGCATTGCAATCTAAGTTATTTTCCAAAAGGGAAAAAACTGGAGAAAATAAGACTGCACTGAAAAAAAACAAACACAAGCGTGGTTCATTTTCTTTCCAGGGTGGGATGCAGGTACTGTATTGTTGTGCAACTATATCTCGTCTGAGAAAACCTTGTCCTGTGCTTGATCAGATACATTGACCATATGAATATTGTATGAATCTCCTTAGGCGATTATCTTTCATCTCAATTATAATGTTATCCAGCACAGACACTAACAGATACACTGTGCAAAGAGCTTGGGAAAGAGAACCTCAAATTAAATTCAAAGGTTTTGACATTAGCTTATGGTCATGATGAAAGTTCCTCATCACAAAACTGGTCTATTACTTGTGTTTCTAACCAAAGCACCCAAGATGTCGATGCAGTAATCGTTACGGTTAGTGTGGCTGTCTTCCATTCTTTCACTTGATCTTTAGATGTAGCCACTGAAAGTTTTGCATGAATAATATGTGAACATGAGTATATGACTAAAGTTGAACTAAAGTAAGGCAAATATTTGACAAATATGTGAGCTGGTGTTCATGTGAAGAAAAGTTTGAATTTCAAATAAAAAGTAGGATAAACTAAATAAAAGAACGTTTCGTAAGAAACAAGAAAAGGCATTATCATTGCAATTGCTATTCCTCTGTCGAGCGATAAAAAAAATGTCTTTTCTGTCTTCTTGCCAGATAGTCATGAAAAGGTTGAACCAAATAAACAACTTTGTTCAATATAATATATACAATTTTACAAGTTACTAAAAGTTATATCGCATAAATCTTTTGATACACCCTTGCATGGCAAATGTGCAATATGATCGAAATGAAGAGGTGTATAAACAATCAAGTCACTGAAAGTTTTTGAGGAACCTGAGAATGAGAGAGAGAAGAAAGCTAAACGTTGGAATCAAGAGGCCCATGACACACACAAGAATTGGCGAACTATAAGCTAGACCCAGGAATAAAAAGCTCCGAGCCATGGTTATCCTGCAAAACCCATCAATGTAAAATCAGGAATACAATACTACTGTAACCAACTTCGGCACTTGATATGTAACAAATAAATTAACTATGAGGCTTACTATTCGAAGGACATAAAAAATGCATAAAAGTTTAATTCAATTATTCAAGAACCCTCAAGAGAGAGAAAACCATCAAGTTCTTGTAATTATATTAAGTGTTACTGCTATATATCTGAATGCATCTTTGTTTGTGGCATACTAATTGCTGTAGACCAATGCTAATGTCACCTGGTATTTCACGTTGCTCAAAATTAATTATAAATATTATTTAAGGGAACTCTGAGTTAGAATATGTTACAATTGTGCTAGAATCTCTGTTGATGAAAGCGAGGTTGTAGATTTATTCTTACAAATCTGCTATTTGTAATCTACTAATTTGCATTGGTCTTTACTATTAAGAAGCATTATTTTATTAAAAGAAACATAAGTTGGGATGTTTTACAACATTTATTTTCCTTTTCTTAAAATGTGATATGATTCTTTTGTTGGGTTAGTTTCTGAAGTTTTATTTGGAAGCTTACACTTTTTCAGCGAAACACGTATCATGATGTTAGTTACTACTACTGATGACCTCAATTTCTGATGATTTTTTTGTGTGATAATAATATAGGCTCCTCTATGTAATGTCAAGGATATCAAGATAACAAAAAGGAGCATTCCCTTTCCACTTAATTTTCTTCCCGAGGTATTTACCGTTTCAATTTGACTTGGAGTTTGATTATTTACTTCAAAATTGATTTGTTTGCAAATATAAGGTCCCATGCTACGCCCTAACTGCACCATTAATCAGAATGTGAAAGGGGTTGTCAAACAAAGCTATAGCCATGTAAAATTAGCTTGTTTGTGAATGTGAAAGGTTATCATACTTATCTTTTGGGGACATCCAATAAATAAACCGAAGTAATTAGTTTTACATTCTATTAGTTATTGTTTTTAAGACAGCATCTCACAACCCCTGTTGCAGATAAGCTACGTGCCAATCTCAGTCATGATTACTACCTTCAAAAAGGAGAATGTAAAGAGACCATTGGAGGGTTTTGGAGTTCTTGTTCCTTCTAAAGAAAGACAAAATGGTTTAAAAACACTTGGTAATGTTTCCATGTGTCTATAGTTCAAAATATCTAAATTAGGTTATATTATAACTACTTTTTTTATGTAACTGCTAAGTTATCTTGCTCAACAGGTACACTTTTTTCCTCTATGATGTTTCCAGATCGTGCACCTGGTGATTCTTACCTCTATACTACTTTCGTTGGCGGAACCCAAAACAGGGAACTGGCTCAAGCTTCAACGTACTTTTACTGTAGTTGTAATCATATATTTTACAGAACTAGAACCATGAGTATATTTTGTCACTATCTTTGTCTCGTCACTCCTATTCTATAAATTATATAAACGTAGCAGTAGCAGTGACAATAGATATATTGGTATAATAATACATGTCAAAAGCCATATATAATCTCCTGTTGACTTGTCTTTTTTTTTTTATATCTTTATCATTGTTAGTTTACTTGTTTACTGTAGTGATGAACTTCAGAAAATTGTTACTTCTGACCTGAGAAAGTTGCTGGGAGCAGAGGGGGAACCAACATTTGTTAAGTATGTCTTCAGTTTATTTTCATTACTTTTCTTTTATATTATTATTTTAACCTTGTAAGTTCTAAATTGTGCTCAATGACAGTCATTTTTACTGGAGCAAAGGCTTTCCTTTGTACGGACGTAACTATGGGTCAGTTGTTGAAGCAATTGATAAGATGGAAAAAGATCTGCCTGGAGTTTTCTTTGCTGGTAACTGATTCGGTCTTTTTCTTTTAAAATTCCACTTGAAGTCAGGTGTGCCATGTAGAGATAATATTATGCGGAATAGGTTAAGAAAATGCGTTAATTTGTAATGCCCATCTAATTAAGTGTATTAAATAAGTTTTGTCATATAAAATGGAAGTTATTCTGAAGAACTAGGCTATTTTCGTAAGTTCATGCAAACATTTACTCAAGATCTTGTGTCATAACATTGGGAAAATAAACTGCAATAAGCTCTTTCAAATGCACCCTAAATTCTTATGCTAATAATGATGAACTTCGTAGGTAATCACAAAGGAGGACTCTCGGTGGGAAAATCAATTGCCTCAGGTTGGCAAGCAGCTGATCTTGTAATAACCTACCTCAACTCTGCTTCAACAACAGTGCTTGACAAATGATATACAGTGGATGTGGGAGCTGGGAAGGTTATGCTTTCTATTTACCAAATTTGTTTATTTGACTTCTTATTTCAGCATTTGTAAACAATGTAATAATTAGTATTACTGTTGCACAATGCTACAGTCCCCATTTCATTTGGTAAAAGGAAGTTCATGAAACGTTTAAAATGCAGATATTATAGCAAAACCAATCTTTCTTCTGACATACAACTATAAAAACTGAACCTCCAAGTGATCATTCGTATATTATTTCTATTTAAGATGTAGTTAAAGCTTCTCTTACTCGAGATTATTTGGTTGTCTTCAATATTTGAAATTCTTGTTCTTCTGTGACAGAATAAGATGAAAAATATAATAC
>Ga0123341_1004003_pt1 | contig 12815 bp, 5 predicted proteins | sample Turbeapinknodule_FD_89959 | JGI IMG/M metagenome (GOLD analysis project Ga0123341, IMG submission 89959) | Root nodule microbial communities of legume samples collected from Mexico - Turtle bean Mexico pink nodule | ecosystem: Host-associated > Plants > Roots > Nodule | place: Mexico: Nepantla... | reverse complement strand
TTTATATATATTGTCTTATGTATTTAATGTGTAGATTATAATTTGAATAAAAATAACATTAAAAACTTAATATAAATTATATATTTATATAAAAAAGAATAATAGAAGAACATAATGTGTATTATTATAATTGTACTGGTACAGTACAAGAAAATCATGAAATAGAAACCAATTTTTAGAAACAAAAAATAATTAGTTGGTATAGTGACTAAATTAGAAATTATTTTAGAGATTAAAAATATTTTGGTTAGCAACCATGGTTTTTGCTACCAAATTTAGAAACTAAATAATTAGTAGTTAAAACTTTGGTAGTTAATTAAATATCAATTTAGAAACAATTTAACAATAAAATATTCTAATTTAGAAACCAAATTTTTTTGTTAGTTTCTAAAATGGTCTCTAATTTAATTATTATAACAACTAATTATTATTTTTTCTAAAATTGATTTTTATTTCATGTTTTTTTGGTAGTGGTAATTTTTCTCTTCTTACTTCCCTTCTTCTTTGATTGCTACCATTTGTAGTGGTAGTTTTTCTCTTCCTTCTCTTTTTCTTTGATTTCTACCACAGATATATTATATTGTATGGAGAAAATTTTTAAAATATAATATAGAGACATGAATTGAATTGTGTGTGTCAAAATAATGAGAAATTATCATTATATGTTATGAATATTTATATGAAAATTAAAATTTTTGTAATTATTTTTTAAAATTCAATTAATTACCCACAATAAAAAAAACTACTCACAAAATTTATAAAAATTAAGAAAAATGATTTATTTTTATAATTTTTTATGGACAATTTTTTCATAATTTCAAAACTTATTATAATAATTAATTTTGATTTTTTATTCTGTAAGAAAAAAATAATACTCGTACACATATTTCATTAATATATTATTATAAACACGTAATTTGAATATAATGATACTTCTTTTTCACTGTTTTTTCCCTTTTATTATTACAAGAATAACAATTGTAAGATTTAAAATATTAAAAAAATTAAATTTAAAAAAAAAACAAAGAAGAAATATGAATGAGATTTTCATAATGTATTGTTATCATTTTGACCATTACAAACATTATTACAAGATTCATAGGTTAAGAACACAAAGGAGAAATAATTTTTATTAAAATATCTACTAATGACTTTGGTTATACAGTTACCAAAACAACATTTTTCTTATTAAAAACAACAAAAATTTAATATTAATTATGAATTCCTTGTAGCAATAATAATAATAATAATGTTTTTATATATGTCTTGTTTGTGTGTGTTGAGGTGCACATACAATTGGGCAGACAGATTGCAGGTTCTTCAGCTATCGTCTATACAATTTCACCTCCTCTGGTCAACCTGATCCCTCAATAAACGCAGAATTCTTACCTCAACTTGAAGCACTTTGTCCAAAGAATGGAGATGGATTGAAAAAGGTGGCCTTGGACAAAGATAGTCCTGCCAAATTTGATGTTAGTTTCTTCAAGAATGTACGTGATGGTTATGGAGTTCTTGAGTCAGACCAGAGGTTGTGGGAAGATCCTGCAACTCAAACTGAGGTCAAAAATTATGCTGGCACTTTTAGAGGCCTTCTGGGCTTCAGATTTGAATTTGAATTTCCAAAGGCCATGAATAAGTTAAGTAGCATAGAGGTGAAGACTGGCACTGCCGGAGAGATCAGAAAAGTGTGTTCAAAATTCAATTCATGATTTTCGTATCATATAAGTATCAAGAAATAAAAACAGACCAAGTTTTCAGTTTAAAATAGCAAATAAAAAAACCAGGTAAGGTAATAAAAATTTAGTTTCGTCGCCTGAGAGATTCGAACTCTCGCGGGGAAACCCCATGTACTTAGCAGGCACACGCCTTAACCACTCGGCCAAAGCGACTTTGATGTTCCACTTTATGTATTACTTTTATTTATCGTTTTCCAGATAGAATTCATAATAACTAATTTTACTCTTTAAGATTGATTTTAAAAGCAAAATAATTTAAACACTGACGATATACATTTCCTTTATTTGCTTTCTGAAAAGCGTTGTGTAATATACCTTTTTTTAAACCAAAACATTGTTCTTTAACACTTAAGAACAATTAAATAGCTAAATATGATATATAGGATACATTAAAAATATGAATTTCCGTTGTTTTCATGAACATAAATATAGTAATCACTATAAAGATAAATTTGTTAATTTCACTATAGATTTGTTTCTTAATTGAGTATGTATTAGTCTTTTCTTCCTTTTACATTTTGTATTTTATTTTTTAAGTTATACATATATTACAGTTTCCTTATTTCCCTTTTACTCTTGGCCTACCGTGATTTGTATATGATGGCAAACAAAACTCAAACTTAAGACAAAATCTTAGTAGTACAAGTGCAGAATGCATTATTGAATACACATTACAAAAAGACCAACTAAGGAATTCTTGCTGATCAAAAATAAAATAAAAGAAAAGAAAATAGCCATTAGGAATCTTTAATTCAATCTAGCCAAACTTTTAATCATCAAATGTGCTCATGAATCCACCAAGAAAGCCAGCTCCATTACAGGATCCACACAAAATATCTTTTTTACCCCTGAAAGGAACACATATGTCGTATAGAATTAGATTGAAGCTAAACCTATGGCACTGGCAATTATAATCCCAAGTCCTTTGACACATATCTGTCATGGCTATTATACAAGTGGTCTATTTTGCAGGGTTTATTTAAATATATTTAACAAAATCATGACTACTGAAAGTAATGCCATTATAGAAACAAACTATCACACAAACAACATATTACATGATTAAAATTACAAACGGAGAAGGAACAAAATAACATTAAATTTTTCATACTGCTTTCTGATTAAAATGCAGCTAAGTGACTTGCTATTTTTTTATTTTTTATTTTTTTATCAACAATAAAAAATAAATAAATAGAACCACTTTTAGAGGAATACACAAAATCATTCTCCTAGCTAGACACTCATATCAACTGGACTAAGGAACAACCAAAATCAAACGCTAACTAACTTTAAAGAATCAGCCGCATTCAAGCCAAAGAATCCAAAACCCAACTAGAATAGGAAAAAAACTCAAAGTGACTTGCTATAGTTCTAAACAGAACCAATTAAGCTTCAAGGAGGGGAAGAAAAAAAGGAAAATACTCATCCCATGTGGACAACAATAGTGATAATGTGACTGAAAAGAACTTCATCGAGTAGATATTAGAGCCTTTCTTATATATAAGTGGGTGCAAACCTCAACCTCATGAGCCGGTTTTATGGGGTTGAGTTAGGCGTAAAGTCCACTTCTTAATATGGTATCAGAGCCATTTTCGAACCTATCCTAGCGAGTGTTTGTGTTGGGCCTATCGTGCCACCCGCTATCGGGCCGCTATCGGATCACCCATAATATATAGTCTCACGCACGAGTTGGCAGTCTCGGCATGAAGGGGTTGCGTTGGAGATCCCACATCGACTAGAGATTAGAGCCTTTCTTGTATATAAGTGGGTGCAAACCTCAACCTCATAAGCCGGTTTTATGAGGTTGAGTTAGACGTAAAGTCCACTTCTTAATATATTGTACAATCATTTAATCTTATGCTATTACACATTCTACTAATGCCAATAATAAAAGTTCTGCAGAAAGTTCGATCTTGACTTTTATTGGCTGAGATAGACTGTTTATTTCTTCTCTAGTTAATCCTTGCTGACAAGCATAGTTTAGTAGCAACACTGGTAATGATGCATATAGTTTTTCTTGGAGGAGGTGGAGAGGAGATAGAAATTGATGTGTATAAATGAATACTTATTCGCCATACAATACTTAACAAAGCACACTCACACAGGCTCACACGATAAAATAAAGGGAGAGGAAAGGAATGAGGTATGGTTCAGTTACCTGCATAGCCAACACAATCCACCGGCTTTAAATTGTCCGTTGAAGTGATCTACAGAATTAACGCCAGTACCTTTGCATTGAGTGCACATTATTGCACCTGCCAATTGAGCAAAAACATAACAACCCAGTGAGTTTAATACTGATGTTTTTAATGGTAGAAAGAGAGAAAATACTTCAAATATAGCTCTCCAAGAAATTGGAAGCAGGCCTCAAATATGCATGGAAAAAATCCTGACACTTCATCAAGAATTATTGATGAGGACTGATCTTGTTGTATTATTTTTCCAGCCTTGGCCTTAACCTTGCTATCAAGCCCAAATACAAACCAAGACCGGTCAAAGTCTAACTTCACATGTCTACCCAAGGCATATGAAGAAATAGGTATACACAGAAATAGGAGAAGACTAAATAAGATAGGATTTAGCCAAGTGCTAAATAGACATTTTCATCTGTTTGAATCAGTCACCAGTTCCACCATTTGCTTGAGAGATGATTTCCTTTATGCCCCGGATGTTGTGAATGTAAATGCATAGTAGAGAACCATCATCAGTAATAGCTAACTGAAACATAATAAGCGTGAACATACCTCCAGACTAATTGGGTTTCTTACTAAGAGGATATGCTACATCCCCACTGGAACGGTGTGACTTTGTGAGAAATTTTATGGCAATATCAGTATTTGGTGCATGGTTTTCACTCAAATGGGAAACAATCTTGTTAGTAGGCTTTAAAAGTTTATAGATTTTAAAGACATTGCCTTCGCTATTGACACAACAATTTTTAAGGGAAGGTGTAAAATTTCTCAAGAAAACAAGAAGCACTGGACAATCTAAATGTTCGCGAGGTCTAAGGTTTTCCTGTTCTGAATTTCGTATAAAGCTAGCAATTGCGGTATGATATCATACAAAGGCTCTAACTAATCTGAACCATCATTGAACAAAGAATAAGAAAGCTGCAAAAAATCTTAAAAATTGAAATTAAAATTCTACATTTTCACTTACCATTCCCCTCACAATCAGAACAAACAATGCTCCTAGATTTTGTTTTTTGACTCTTATCTTCTGTAGCCTGCATTAAAAAGAAATCAGAGAGGGATTCAAAGTATATGCAATTATGCATTGCGAAACACAATAGCAGAAAGCACATATATTTAACGCATGAGCAAGTTACATGTGCCATATCCCATTTCTTAGCACTTTTTTTTCCAAATGTTACTGGACAAAACTTTCAGCCTATGAACCACACATCTCAAACCAAAAATGAATGGTACACCAAAGTGACCAAACAGATGTACACATGCTACCATGATGACACAAAAAACAAGAAAGAAAACTGAATACAAAGCACCTTATTTGTAAATGGGATGCTAAAACTAATTTAAAATTCTCACCTTAACCTTCAAAGACTGAAAACTTGGAACTTTAGAACTCTGACACGCTTCCTTCATCCCAAAAGCCTTTCGGGTAACCGAATTACCGATAACTGTCCCTATTAAAGTGATACAAATTCTCATTCAATTGTATAAGCACCGCAAAACCCAAGAAAGAACAATCAAACAGAGAGAGTTATTAATACCAGGTTTCTTTGGGGATTCCAAGGAACAAATAGGAGCAAAACAAAGAGAGTGCGACATTCTCAACCAGAGGGATCCAAAATATCAAACAGTGTTGCCAAGTTTGGTCTGAAGGAGTGAGCTCAACTAATACGAGTTTGAGCAGATAAGGTCTTAGAATTTGTGGGTAAATATCGTGCTTTCATTACTTTAACGCCCTTGGACGTGTTGCAATGAATAGTGGGCAATTTGGTAAAATCCTTCTTTTGTGTGCATAAAACAAGGACATGGATTTTGTGAAACACAAACAAATGGCGAGCACTCTGCTGTCCGTACACCTCTTTCTTCCCTCCCAAAGTAAGCTTAATTGCGTGCAATTTCGGCAGATTCATGGCTGTTCTTTGTCAGTTTTGTCCAAATTTGCATTCCCTTTTCAATAAAGTGTGTATATTCTCACGAAGATACTCGTGGGAAAATTTGGTTCTGGTGTTGGTTTTTATTATGTTTTCTTTGTTATTTTAGAGAGGGAAAATATTGGTTACACGAGTGCTTTCAGAACTTCATTTCGTGGCCAAGTTGTGTGCAATCCAAGTTTCTGTGGGAGACAAATAGCTAGAAGCCATGGAAAACGTCTTGTTGTTCACTCACTGGTTGCCACTTCACCCTTTCTGTTTTCTCTGTCAATTCATTTAACAGTGCTTATAATGTGGTTTGCATATATTTGAAGTCTTGGTGTAGTTATAACTTTAGCATTTCTTTGTTGACAGCTTGGAAGGAAGGTGAGGTCCGTGAGGAACAGAGAGACTGTGATTCCTGAACCAGATTATAGGATTTCAATTGTGCTACTCGGTGGTTACTGATTCTCTCTTTATTTGTATGTGTCTTACCACATAGTTTTGGACTTTCAAGTAAGCATAACGCTTACTGTATAGATTTTATCTGTAGCTGAGGATAATGACTTGGTATAATCCTACATAATTGAGCGGATTGTGCATACTGTTCTTACCAAATGGACATGCCATAGTCCACCATACTTTCGTATATAATTTGTAGACTTTGCTGAATAATCTATCTAGAACTACATAGTTTGGTTGGTGGCCAATTTATTGGGCTAATCACAATCTGTTAAAGGATTGAATTTCTTTCATTTGAAAAAAAAAGCACCCTTACTGACCATTATGTTGCCTTAGTTTTGGGTTCTTTGGAACTAGGTGAATTCAAGTCTTTTCAAATGAGTTTAACAAGACTTTTAACATCTTTTGAACATTATGACTGAGTCTTACTTTCCTTTTCTTCCGCACTATCATACCAAAATCTTATCTGGCTTAAAATTCAATCAGGTATTGCTGGTGGGTTGATTTACACAGATAATCTAGTACCTGCAGTACCTGTTGGTCTCCTTGGATTGCTTCTGTTGTTCCAGGTGATTATTAGTAAAAGATGGTGTAACTAAGAAAGGTGTAGCATGGCTCAAGTACCTTTCTTTTCTGATGACTTTTCACTCTGTATGCTACAAGCTACATTATACGTACCATTCCCTTTTTAGAAACTGACTTTTTTTCTCTTATCATTTGTCTCTTATTTCTTCAGACTACTAGAGTGAGATTTGTCTTTGAAGATGATGCTCTGGTTTGTTACCTTCTTAGTTCTCCAAAAACTTTGTGGTTTATTTATAGTATCTTTTACTTTTTTGGCACTTAATCTTTACTATTTACTTTCTTAAAAACCTTTATATTTTGTCGTATTACAGCTAAAAAGTGTGTTGAAATTCGTTAGTTCGAATTAATTAGAAAAGTCCACTACTTACATTGTTACTGCTAAGGAACATTTAAAATTTGTAATGCATATTGCAGTTTCTAGTTAAGTTTTTCCATTCATTTTTCAAATCTAAGAGCACAAAATGTCATGCCATTATATAATTGAATCCATCTCAGTTCCTTTATACCCACAAACAAGTGGACCTTGTAATTGTAAATCATAACAACCAAAAATAGAGAATCACCCTCGTGATTTCTGAGAACAATTTTGTTTCAAACATTTATGTCTTGGTAGCAAATTCTCTGCCTCTTTTCCATCAAGCCTTGCACGAGATTATTATTAGATTTCACCAACTTGATGCAAAAGGATAAACTACATGACTAAACAAACTATGTTCTAGAGTTCTGCAGCTTGATCGATTGTAACTTTATACCTGGTTTATATTTATATGCAATTATCATTCAGTTTCAGTTTCAGTTTCCATCCTAGTTTATGTAACTTCATCGGCATGTTATATCTGTGTGCATGACTTCATGTACTTTTATATTCATCATTCCAGGCTGTTTTTTTATGGTCTCTTTTAGTTATTCATATTAGTTGTATACAAACTTTATGCTTTAGGAGGTAAGGATAGGTGAACAGCTCCAGGAATCAGGTGAAAATGTTTTTGTTGGAGGAGAAAACCGTTGGAAGTAAGTACCTGATTCTTGAATACGCTTACCAGAATTTCACAACAGTAGAACAAAAACTAGTTTGATACGCTGCAGGTACTCAACATTTGTTAATTGGGAATTCTGGTGGCCGAACTTCCCTATCTTGGTTTATTTCAAGGAGACGCAAACAAAGCCCGAAGGACAAATTCATTTCTTTCCCATAATCTTTGTAAGCAGTTTGGATGCAAGCACAGCCAATACACATATAGGAGAAGGCTAAGAATAAATTTCATTGCCAGACGTTAAGCTTTAGCATTTCTTTTACTGTTCTTGGTAATTTATTTTGATATGCAGAATGGTAAGCAGCTTTATGAGGCTATGGTGGAAAGAGCTGGCCCTTCAAAAACTAGTGGGCCAAAGGAATCCTAAGGACGGAGCTGTGTGGTTAGAGAGCCTCAGGTATCAATACCTTAAAAATCATTTAATAGTTTCGTCAATTGATAATGAGAATTGGTATATTATTACAGGAGGATTTAGAATTGTTCATTTTATTTACATATAGCATCAATGCCTACCGAAATGGTTATTTGATCCTTATACCATAGAATACAGTGGTTCTAAGGTTTCTTACATGCACGTGTTTTACAGTGGGGTGTCTCGGAAACCATTGAAATCGAGGGAGCCCAGGCAAAGAGACTTTTTATGTTGGGATTGCTATTTGTTTGTGCTAGTGTGCTGAGATGACGAGCACTGTTCTCGCTGTTTCAAGTAGCAGAAAAGCTTTAGTTAAACAAATAATTCGGATGTAGTTTCCTCAGCAACAAAAAAATACAATGCAATTATTTTGAAGTCTTGTTTCACATGAATATAGTTCGTCTCATTCCTTTTGAGATTTACCAGTGATTTTACTTCATTTTGGAAGATGTATAATTTAAAAGTACCCAGTATTTGAGTTGTGTTGGCTTCCACTGATGATGTAGTTCTCTCTCTGTATATTCATAGCTCCGAATTGGTTACGATATATCAAACGTGAGAAGTTGATACAAGTAATTTTTATAAAAAGATTTCAATAATATAATTGTAGAATACATTAAACGAATGCCTACAAATAAAGGCCTGTATAGAAAGATCACGAAGCCAACCCAAGAATCATAATTTAAGGTAATGTATGTCCAATAACACGTGCATTTCAAACTTCGTGGACTGATAGTGATCACGAAGCAGCTTGCAGTTAGCGTTGTAGTTGCCACCCGTCATAACTCGTTTCTATCAACATTAGAATTCAACACTCGTGAATTTGCTGATATTACAACCGGCAATAACTTGGTTTTCCATCCAGGGGCTGCAAAACTGAAAACCAATATTACGATCAGTCCTTTTTGACGCAGTGTGCATCTGTGCCATGTTGGGTACAATCATGATAACCCACACTACGGAGGAAATCTCGAATCTCTTTTGCAGTGCTATTACTGGCCTGTAATAAGCGCTCATCTTCTTCGTATATGAGATATGGGGCTTGGCTTCCTTTCCTTGAGAGCAACTTAGATGCTCCTTTTAGAACGTGATATTCCCAGCCCTGAACATCTATCTTAAGCAGAAGAACACTCTCGGATTCCGGAATCACTTCATCAAGAGGAACAGTTCTTACTTGAAAAGCTATCTCTTCATTGGACTTAAATGCCAACTTTGCACCTGTGGCAGAAATCGCACTGTTGTCTAACCTACCAACCAACTGGAAAATAAAGAAATTCAATAATCAGCATTGAAAGACAAGCAGAAATTGAAATGTTAAATAGATTAATTTCATTTTCTTGTCCTTCTAGTTTTCATGTCCGAAACAATGAGGACTACACCTAATGGTATAAAACTCTTACCGTAAGATGTTACAGATTTTCTCCCCAAATCCATTTGTTTCCATAAGAAACGGAAGTTCCAAATAAAATCATGGATTCAGAGTTGGCAACCATGATTAAAACAAAAAATAGAGAGATTTTTGTTGCATCGTTTCAAACTGTAACATTTTTTTTCCGAGCATAACGCACAGTCTGTCTTGTGCATTTTTAGAAGATGCTACAGAAACCAGTCAATATCAATCGCTAAATGAACATAATAAATATTTGGAGGCCACTTTTCAAGCTGGTTCCTGAGGAGATTTTAGACTTGCAACATCTGAGTCTGTACCACCAAAGCAGACAAGCTGACTCTTTAAAAAGTTTCCTAATGGATAAACAGACCATCGTTCCAAATATGCCATGTGCAGGGACTAACCTGCTCTAATAAAAATTTTAAATTTTTAATCAGCAATCTGAGGATAGTGGGGGCAGAATTGGAAGTCATCACCTGAACCTAAGACGTTATTTGAATCCCCATCCAACCCAACTAGCTGAACTAATCAGGTTTGTCAAAATCTTAAGGTCACATCAAATTATCCAAAACAGCTCATTTAAAGAATGTCCTTAAGCTTCAACATAACTTCAAACAGGAAACTTAACGACCTTTTTAGTGGGTAAAAGACAATATTAGAAAACTAATACAAAAAAAGATAGGTTCTATGAAGCTAACAGCAGATTTTTCAGATAACATAGAAAGGGAAAAGTCATGAGGATCCCGCAAACAGTAAGTAAACATCCCGGATATCCTATTCCTCCTACGTGCCATGTTCTTTTGTTGATAAACTACATACTGAAGAATGGTTAGCCTCATGTAGCACATGATTTAGAGAATATGACCACACTCTCGCCTTATCTCTCTACAAGAGTGCAAAATATCCTGGACAAAAGTTCCATACAAACAGCACCATGGGCCTGCCTTACATACCATGTTAGGTACTTCAAGAAAAACTTACAAAATATGCTTTAACTGATTTATACATAACCTCATTATGTACATCTAACCTATTGCAACATAAACTAAAGAGACTACAACTGAAGTATCACTAATTGCTTCCTATTCTTAAACTAGAAGAAAATTCAGGAACATCTTTATTAATAGTATTTAAATATGTTAATAATAGAGCTAAGAAAGATATTTGAGGCTAAATTTAGTGTTAAATAGTAGATAGGTAATTATATACATATTGTATTGGATCTTTGTTGAACCTTTTTTTAACTGTTTTCAAGTTTGCATAACTAAGACCTCTTATTGGACATATTTTTTGTTAGTAGGCTTCTCGCATAGCTTGTTGGACCAGTGGGTTTAATTAGTTAGACAAGTCTAATAGTTTTAGGTCTATAATGTAAGGAGTAATTTGTTGAATTGTGTAAGAAGTTTTGACTCATTGGAGAATTAAACTATGTGCTTTAGAGACAAAATCGATAATCTTTTAGGCACTACTTTTGATTCGTGTCTTTAAATTTCCTAATTCATAGAGTCAAATAAAAGAAGGGTGGCCTTGTTGTCACATTCCCTACTGAATTCCTCTTTTCGTTTGTTTTCATTTTTCTTCTATTCCTTGTTGAATTGTGATTGAAGCTAATAGATCCAATGTAAGGGTTCAACTGGTATCAGGTCATAATGGTCATCGTTGCAACCAAGGATTAAAATCTAAGTTTATCATGAAAGTCTATAACGTCCTAACAGAAACATTGAGCTGATTCGGATTCACTCTTTAGAGAACAAAGCATAAGTGGAAAACCATACTAGAACTTCAGAAGAAGTGACTTCTCAAAGCCTTTTTCATAAATTGATTCATAACTAAAGAAATAGTTCTTTCTTAATTTATCTATTTCAACCAACAACAATTTCCTCTACTTTTCTCTCTACGCACTTGAAATTATTCTTTCCCAGCTAAGTAAACTAGTATCCAACTAACACAAGCCTACTTCTACAACACTTTATCACAGTTCACCTTATAATATAGGAAACCAAAATTCAATTCAAGCACAACAAATAGCACATCAAAATTAAATTAAAAAATAAATAAGGCAAGAAATGTGACCTTGTGAACGGTAATGTTACCAATGCGATCCGACGCAGCGGCCTCGAACACAGTGACCAAATCCGCAACTCGGTTGAAGTAAATCCCTTCACAGATCTTCTGCAAATTCTCGAACACAGGCTCGAACGCCAGAACGCGAAACCCCATAGCAGAGGCGGCGAAGGAGGCCATACCCACGTTGGCACCAACGTCGACAACAAACCCGTCCTTGCCCTCGCTCTTGGCCTTCTCGAGCAGGTCCTGGATGGTGACGGAGATATCGGGCTTGCGAAAGGGCTTCCCTTTGAGCATCCTTACGATGTTCTTGTGGGGCTTGTCTGGGAGGGTTCCAAAATCGGAGAGGGAGAAGAGGAATGGGTAGCGCACGCCCTCGACGGTGTTGGCGACGACGGGGTGGGCCTGCGGAGAGGCGGAGCAGTCGAAGGGGGAGACTGCATTGAAGGAGAGGCGGGTGTTGAGGGCGATGAGGGTGGAGGTGGAGGGGTTTGAGGAACGCGAGGTGAGGAATACGAAGAAGAAGAGGAGGAGGAGAGTGGAAGAGAAGAGTAAAAAGAGGAACTTCGGGGAGAGGAGTCTGGTGGGCTTATCTCTTTTCCATGCATTTGCCATGGAAAAGAAGTGTCTGCGTTTTCAGAGCTTCGTCTTCTCTCAACGGAAACACAAAAAGAATTCTATTTTAGATTGGATCTTGCTTGAAGTTCGAGAACTACTCAGAAGTGTTTTTCTTTAAGCATAACACTAAAACTATCTGTCATTTTTGTTTTCTTTTCATGCACAATATTTTGGAAAACAAAAGAACTCAAGTGTCCCAAATTGTAATATAAAAATTATTCAAATATGTTTTTTGTCTTTCAAATTTAAAATTATTATTTTTAATTCCTGTATTTTGGAAAAAGTTTGTTTTAAATGTTGTTGAAAATAAAAATACAAAATCAAAGTGAGTTATTCTTATATACGATATTTTTAATGGGTGTTTGGCAATACCGATTAAAACAAATATTTATAAATTAAAGAAGCTAAA
>Ga0123341_1004001_pt1 | contig 12818 bp, 7 predicted proteins | sample Turbeapinknodule_FD_89959 | JGI IMG/M metagenome (GOLD analysis project Ga0123341, IMG submission 89959) | Root nodule microbial communities of legume samples collected from Mexico - Turtle bean Mexico pink nodule | ecosystem: Host-associated > Plants > Roots > Nodule | place: Mexico: Nepantla... | reverse complement strand
TTATAATAAGTTATTGTAGAGGGTGTAACAGTATCATTTTTGTTCCAACTTATTTTTGGGAACATTTTAAACCCGCTTGCATAAAAGTCACGTTTCTGAAGTTGGTTAGTTGGAGAAGACACGTGATGTGACTTCTTTTGTTTAATGTTAAAAAATATTTTTATATTCTAACGCTTTCTGCGCGTGCACGAGATGGCTCCTTCCAACTCCGCACACCCTTGCAACTTCCCACCATTTTATGAAACTACCAGGAACCCACGTCTTTTCTCTTTTTATTACTCAATTAGTTTTTAATACAAAATTTCAAGAAGATAATCAAATTTTAAATAATTTTAGTAAAGGTAATGATATTTTAACGTCACACACAATAAAACACATTCATTCTACATATCAATAAATTATTATTTTAATTATATTCATTTTATTTTTTAATTTAAAATATTATTTTATTATTATAATTGGATGTCAATTGTATTGTTTAAGAAAAAAACTTTTCCTTCTAGTAAGTGTAATATACAGCTCATAAAGAAAAGGTTTTTAAATAAAGTACGAACATACTATTGCCAAGAAATACTAAATAAAACTAAGAAATATCATTCTTTACAAAAACTCTTATCATGAAGTACCACTTTTCAACAAGTATCAATTTTATTAAGAAGTATCAAGTAATTACTAAACAAAGATGCAAAAGTATCAATATATAGTCGAGAAGCACGAAACTTAATGAGAAGTTAATCAATAGTTAAAAGTATTAGATAAGGTTAAGAAACAACAGTCTTATCGAGAGAAATATTAAATAATAGTTAGAAGTTTCAGGTAAATAAAGTATCATTCTTATGGAGAAATACAAATTAAAACTGAGAAATACCAATACAATACCTAAAACACCTCAACAGATTCATAAAATGTGTACGTAATCCAAAAACAATGATAAGTAAACAACGACTAAATTAATAACTAAATTGAAGATTAAAAATAATATAAACTCCTCTCTCCCAAACATGTTCGATAAAGATTCATTAAAAATAAAACAAATAGATAACCACATGCAAGATATTAAATATCGAAGACATTAAATATGAATATTATTGTCTATCACATGACTGCATCAGAGTAGCTTAATCTTCAAATATCTTTAGATGCACTCTCATCTCCAAGACTGAGATAAAAAAACAATTTAGATACAGAATTTAATATGAAGGAACATGGTCTTATAAAATTCATCTCAGCTTTGTAAGAAAAGTACAATACTAGGTTAAAACATTTGTTTAAGCCTCACTTTTAATAATTTTAAGGGAGATGAATCATAATAATAATAATATTATTATTTCTGAAAATAATAGTATAAATAAATCTTAAGAGTAGTAGAAGTGACCGTGAGTTGAAGATGAACTTAGTTAGTAGTGTTGAGTATGAAACTATGATCAATTGGGTTGGATTGACTGACATATATTTAGTGAGTGAGCTTAATCATTATGTTTCTTTTATAATCTCTATTTAAAGAGATCATTGTACTTGTAATTAATGTACAACCAGATAGAATGAAAACCTAATAATTGTTCATGTGGATGTAAGTAAATCATGTGTTATTTATTTTTTTATAGTTGATTTGTGATTGTATATTGTTTCCGCGTGAGTTTTTCCTATCAACTAGAATCTAATAGCACAAAACAGTGGCAAAGGTTGCGTAGTAAACAAACACGTCCTTGTCTCCTAAGGTGCGTGCAAAATGTATTCTTAAACATGTTTAGTCGGCACTTGCTGTCTGTTAACGAGCGTGCGTAATTTAAGAGAGTGCGAAGGCCATGAGTGTAATTTCATTCTCTTTTTCCATCCAATTCATTAGTCACAATCCACTACCTCTCAACGAGGAGAAAGAGAAGCATTCACAATCCAATTTCCCTCTCTCTCTCTGTAGAGTAGTAGTAGTAGAACCGAAGTAGAGAAAGAAGTTGTGTGAAGAAGACGAACCCTTCTGAAGCAAAAGAAGAAAAATATTATGGGGATACTGCACGACGACGTAGTGATTATCAGGGAGGCAGAGAAAGAAGGTGAAACCACCGTCATAACTGTAAACTGCCCTGACAAGACCGGTCTGGGTTGTGATTTGTGTCGTATAATTCTCTTCTTCGGTCTTAGCATTGTACGAGGAGGTAATCCACTTATCTTCAGTTTCAGTTAACTGTGTGGTGTCTGTTAAACGCTGAGACTGATTCGTTTGTTTGTTTGCAATGAAGATGTGTCCACTGACGGAAAATGGTGCTACATAGTTTTCTGGGTGGCGGGAAAGCAAAGGACCAGGTGGAGTTTGTTGAAGAAGAGGCTAATTGAGGCGTGTCCTTCTTGTTCCTCAGCTTCTGGGATTTCATATTACCGTTCAGAATTGAAGCCTCCTAAACCTTCTGATGTGTTCCTCTTGAAATTTTGTTGTCATGATAGAAAAGGCCTTTTACATGGTAATTTTGGAATTCTACTGCTTGTACTTGTTTGTTGTCTTGAATTTTCTGTCAGAGATTTGGGGTTTCTAGTTTTCTGATGTGCTGTTGCTTTTCGCTTTTATAGCTTTGCATCTTGGTGTTATTTTTCTCCACCCTTATGTTTGTTGGTTGGAGTGGTAAATGGTCTTATGGTTCTGTTTGCTGCTTAAGAAAACCATGCCAATAGTAAGATGAGCTGATAGTTTTGCAGTGTGAAATACTTTCAAACTCTAAAGTTCTACTTTTGTATTATTATTGGATTCTTTGCCTGCCTTGGGTTTTGCCATGTTTTTAGATATTTACTGATTGTTAATTTGTTACAAGTTATCTGGTTGACGCCTTGTTGTGTATTATTTATGAGTTGAAAAAATAACTTAATGCTTTTATTATTGGATTTTGGGACAGATATTACAGAGGTTCTTAGTGAGCTAGAGCTCATCATACACAAAGTGAAGATTTCTACTACACCTGATGGCAGAGTGGTGGATCTGTTTTTCATCACGGATACCAGGTTGAACATTTCTAGAAATTCAGTTTTCGTAGCGTACTTGTGATGTAATTTTGTACTGTTTTATTGCCAGTCCATTTCAATCGAACTGCATTTTTCTATTTACCAAGGCAGTGGATATGTTGAGCTGAATTGCCAAGTGTTCTCTTAAAAATAATGAAAAAAGGAACTAATAATAAGATAGGTATATCGTATCCGGTTGCAGGAAAATATATATTTTTTGGTTAGCTGAAGCATATGTTACTAATGTTCCCAACTTTCTTCTGAAAGTACTCTTTTGCTAGAGAATGTTAACTTCATTTGATGAGAGTGGAGATTAATTTGCTGATGTATAATGCGCATTTGATTGCAATTCCTTGTATCTTCACTAAACTAACTAACATACTGCTTAATCTTATATACATACAATCAGGGAACTTCTACATACAAAGAAGAGAAGGGACGACACAATTGAACAGTTGTTAGTTATTTTGGGGGATCCCTCAATTTCCATTGACATTGAATTGGTTGGCCCGGAAATTACTGCTTGTTCTCAATCATCTTCGTTCCTTCCAAGTGCAATCACAGAAGATATCTATGATTTGGAATTACCTGGTTCATTACAAAGCGAGACTTCCACATCTGATTCTGTTTCTATTGCAATAGACAATTCGTTGAGTCCTGCTCATACGCTTGTCCAAATTATATGTCAAGATCACAAAGGTCTTCTTTATGACATCATGAGAACTCTGAAGGATTACAATATTCAGGTATAGTTATTAAAGAGCTGGCTAATACAATATTTTTTAGTCATACTTATATACTGCCATGAACTGGATAGTGTTGTCGGCAGAGAAAATTGATAAGCCCATGCACTTCTATTTCATATTATATGTGAAGTTTTTTGTATGTGAACAATGTGCTGTGAAATTTCATATTCTTTCCACATGAGCAGTTTTCTTTGTTGTGTTAACTGTCAAGTAATTTGAAACAATCACTAGACCTTATTTGTCATTTGAACAGATTTCTTACGGGAGATTCTCAACAAAACCCAGAGGAAAATGTGAGCTTGACTTGTTCATAGTGCAAGCAGACGGGAAAAAAATAGTTGACCCCAGCAAGCAGAAGTCTTTGTCATCACGCCTTAGGATTGAACTACTCCGTCCCTTCAGAGTAACTGTTGTAAGCAGGGGCCCTGATACGGAGCTGTTGGTTGCAAACCCTGTGGAGTTATCTGGCAAAGGACGACCCCTTGTTTTTTATGATATTACTCTTGCTCTCAAAATGCTTGGCCCCTCAATCTTTTCGGTACTTACGATCTAATCACTATGTTACTTCCTACTGTTCATTTTCATGTTCTCCTCTAGGAGACTGGCTCAACATGAATGAATTTTCACACTGTTCCCATTCCCAATTTCTAGAATTATGTTCACAAAATTAGAATGAAGCAGAGAGGTTGACTGAGAGTGATCATTTACATCATGTCAATTTTTCTTTTTTTTGTTTCAACAGGCTGAAGTTGGAAGACACATGATTGGAGATCGGGAGTGGGAGGTTTATAGAATCTTGCTTGATGAGGGGGAGGGCTTATCTGTTCCGAGAAACAAGATTGAGAAAGGAGTATGGAAGATGTTGATGGGTTGGGTGTGATTCTTGGTTGGTTGCATTGTTCATCAAGGATGAACGTGTTCCTTTGTACAGATAACGTGGTTATCATGTAGTTATGATATGTAACTTGTTGTAACGAAGAAATGTATATTGTGCAAATAGTGGTCGTGTTCACGCTGTATTTTTGGAGCTTTTGTAATTTTAACTCATTGTAGAAAGAAGGGCAGTAGTAGGGGAAAAAAGGAGAAAGAAAGGGGGATTCTTTAGAGTATTTTATAACTGAAAGTGAATTATTGTAAAGTGGTTATAATTAGTTCCATAAAGTTTTAATTGGTTGCATAATGAATTTTTTGAAGAAGCAATGACACGTTTGAAGGAATTCAAATAAGTTGACAAAAGTTTGTCTGTGATTTATGGACTTGTGTGCTTTGCTGCAATCTTTACTCTGTATATGTTGCAACCCTGAATTGGTAGTTGGTTTCCTCACCTAACTGCTGGTTGTTCCTTATGCTTGGTCATTTTTTATCATGTCATTTTCCTAAGATACAGTTTCAATTGTACGAGCTACTTGTCCCCTATTGTGATATTTTTATCTTATATTCTAATTTAATAGGTTAGTTCAACAAGGACTTCACCAGATGTCACCTACATGAATATCACAGGGAGCATCATGTCACATCAACATATGGCAAACCCTGATTCTGTCAATTGATTCATGAGTTTGTAAGCACATGTTCAGCGGTCTTTGGCCATTTTTTGCCGCTGCATTTTTTTAAGGACACGTTCCAGTCATTGACATAGACATAGCTTGATCACTGATCTTCTGAAATATGGGGATTCCATGATCATTGCAAATGGAGAAGCACTAGCACAGGTTTTTGTCTCGTCTTTTGCAGCTAAATAAAATATCTATAGATCTCATTTTTCTAATACTGTTTTCACTAAACAAGTTAACATCAAGAAAAGACCCCATTTGTTGCTATGCCGTAAAAATTCCTCCCATACATGTCACAAACCGATATTTTAAGATTTTTGATTGCTGTTATTCCCATTTGTCGGCATCTTATATAGACTCCGTGAGGAACAAGAATCTTGATAGACTTGACAAAAAAATGTTGTGTTATATTTTATCTTGTGCCACTTACACTAAATAAATGTTTTTTTCTTTGTTTCATTTTAAATAAGATAGAATGTCGTTGCCTTTCACTTGTCCTTATCTGTGTCGTTTTGAAATGGTGGCGAGGGAAAAAATATAGAAAGCTTCCTTTGGGGACTCAGTATGGAACTTTTGTTTATTCACAAACATTCAAATGTTTTGGACATTTTATCGTATCAATAATGAGAAAAATATATACTGATTAAAAAATGCATATCAAAATAAAAATAGTATAAATAAGACAAATAATTATAGTTCTCAGTTTATATGCTATTAATATAAAAATTATTGAAAAGGGGAAAGAGTAAATTATATTTTGAAGAAACTGTTATAGGTTTTTATCAGAAAGCAACAACTGTGGTTTCGTTTAAAATGACGTAATAAATTAAATAAGCAATATTTTGCTATATGTGACAAATCCATCAATTTTGCTCATATATATAAATAATAATAATAATAATAATAATAATAATAATAAATAAATAAATAATTTTAATTAACTTTTAGGTCTATCATAAGTTTAGATATTTTTAACTGAGTTTCACTTTAAAAAAAAGGTTTTATGAAGTGTTTAAAATACTTTTTTTATTTAAGTAATTTTTCATTTGATTTTTATCATACATAGGATAAGTTACTCTTTAGGGTTCATACATTTATAAACTTGCTCATTTTCTCTTTAATCTTTCGCTTATTTTCTCTCTAATCTCTTCAAAATTTGTCGGTCAACTCGTTTTTTCTTATCTCAAGAAAAAGTTGATTAACAAATTAAAGAAAGAAAATCCAAGTTAATAGAGGAATTTGAGATAAAAAGATGAAAGTAATGATAATTTCATTTCATTAATGGTAAAATTAAACAAATATGATACCCAGATAAAAATAAATTCTTTTAGTACTCAATAAATAAACTTTTTTTTAATAGAAACTCAATTAAAAATAGTCAAATTTATCATATACTTATAACTTAATTACAAGAAGTATGAGTAAATTACATGAATGAAAAGGAAATAAAGGTACAAATATCCTTAAATATATTTTAATTAATTATCTTAATTTTTCTGAAGTATATGATTTAGCTTAAATTCCAATGCAATGATGTGTTGGCCATAAATACTACTTTGAAATGTCAATGCTATACCTTTTCTTCCCTCATGGGTTATATAGTGGCATTGCACCAAGTAGTGTGTTTTCCTTTTTATTCTTTTGGGACCATCATAAGGAAATTTTGGAGTGCTACCCACTCTCTTTTGGCAAATTGAAGAGAAAGTGATTAACAAAAAGAAGAATATAATTAAAGAGGAAGAACAATTGCATGTTACCATTAATGGGGCTGATTGATTGTTACATATAGCTTACTAATTATAGTTTCCAATATATTCCTAATTTGTGCAAGACGCCAGCAACAACACTCCAGAATGTGATTTCTGCAAAGATGACATACAAGATGGTTCCCACCCTCTCTGAGTGCCAAACATTGACAAACACATGCTTCTCGATCCAGTGTACCTGGTTTATTACATGCGACAATATTGGTTAGCACCTTAATAGAGACAAAATCTAAACAATATTTGGTATATTCTTTAGTGTTGTTTATCTGAAGTTTCATTGAATAACTTATCTGAGTATTGAATGCAATTTTTTATACAATATAAATCATAAACGTTGGTTCTTACTAGAGAGTTACGCGGATCTTCATAATACCATCCATTTACAAAAGCTGCAAAGATGCCCTCAGCTGCCATCACAAACACTAGCATAGCATTCATTCCTATCCATTCCAAGAATAAAAATGGAGTCCGGAGCCCCCAAACATCAATCTGTTTAATTTTCAAGATATTTAAATAAGAATCACAATGAGAGATAGAATCAAAGAGAACATATTATTATTAACTTAACAGAACAAATTTGTGTACTTGAGTTACACTTGTACCTACCAGTATGTAGAACCCAGAGAAAACAATTCCAGCTGCCCCAGCTGTGAAACAAACATAGCTGAAACTGTAGAGTTGCTTGTTAATTGGGATAGCTGCAATATACCACAAAACATTGTTAAGATGCAACTTTTACTAATTAGATGGATTTTATTTGACTAGCTTACCATCTGTGAAATGAAGGATGATGGCTATTATGAGCAACACAAATCCCATTGAGACCCATTGTTTTAGCCTCTCCGAATGACCCTGTCAAATCTCATACATTTATAACTAAATTTTAAATTTAGACATATAAGAGATGTTTGCATAACACGGGTGAAGTTTTGTAACCTTGAAGTGAATCAAGACGTGTCCATAGTGGATCCCGATAGTGCCAGAGAGAATAGCTGATATAGAACTAATCAAACAGAAACTATTTGTTACATATTTCTGATTCATAATTTGAGACTATATATAGCTAGAAACAAAGAATACAAGTCAGTTAATGAAGTTCTTAACAAGTATGAACTTATCCATATAAATTCTTTTTTGCAAATCAACTTTTGCCTTACTATAACCTCTAAAAAAACTAAACACTGCAATTTGATTTTAGAGAGAAATTTGATTGATTTTATCTTTTATTTATTCTCTTACAAGTATTTATTTAAACAAATGGAGATAATTAAACCTCAACAAGCCTTCAGGTTCAAAAGGAGCACGACACCAACTTGGAGCATCTTCACGTAAAGTACCATCTCCAGGAGAACTGAGTGTACACGCCTATAAACGTCACAGAAAAAAATTAGAAAAACAATAGCAGAATAAATACATATTTAGAATATATAATAGCAAAATATTGTTAGTTGGAAATGAAAAGAAAAAAATAAGTATTTGACAATGTTAGTAGGAAAATCATGTGACACAGTGCTGAATAGTCAACACTCACTCACTCACCTTCAATCGTCTCCACACAGGTTGAGAATAAAGATGGTTGACCCCCCAAACCTGTCGGTCCACGTGTCCAACAGCGTTGCATGCAGGCCCTAGGTGTCCTCTCATCCCACAAATGACCTAATAAATGGAAGAAAAAAATGAATAGGTTTAAGATTTTTGAAGATAGAACAAAATATTTGCAACATTTTGATTATGTACCGTGTATCTCTTGGGTTCATCGCCGTTAAAACGATCCACGAAACTCCAATCAGGAACATAGAGGGTGAAGGTTGTGATCATATAAATGAGAAATGCCACAAACCCTCCAAGCCTAAGCCACACGTGTATAAAATATGTAATGTTTATCAAAGCTAGTTCAAAAATCAATTTCAGTTGAATTCCTCTTCATCTATTTTTGTTATCGCTCTAGCAATCAAGCAGCATATTTGAAGTTTGAAGTTTTTGTATTTTCTCACCATTGCCATTTATAAGCAGTAAAAATGGATAGGTATCCAGAACCCAACGTTGTGGGTTTAAGCTTGGTGGTAAATGTCTCTATCAGAGCTACAACACAGTATACAAGAGCTATTCTCTGCATAAAAATTCAGAAACGGGGTTATTTTGCATCATAACCCTATATGCATATATATATATATACTTTAATTTCAACAATATATACCTGGAGAATACCAAACCATCGGATAAATTTCATGTTAACTCCATATTCGAGATCATTAGGAGCATGAGAGTAACCCCCTGTAATGTTATATATATAATCAAATTTATCACTGCATCAGGATTTGTTCAAAATGTTTTTATATTTTTATTTTTTTGATACATCAGAAAATGCAACAATTTGGGTTTACCTTGCAAAATTATACCCCAGAAGAGAAGCTTCATTGTCCTAAGGATTATCTTCTTTACAGCATTCCTGATCTTGGGGATTCTCTGCATCATTATAATCAAATTTTATCAATAAAATTTAAGCCACTCCTAATGCTAATTTTATTGATAGGAGTAACTTTAAAAAAATAGAAAAAAGTGAAGCATAACTTGCTTATTAAATTATTCAGATAAATCCATTGTTATAATCAATAATATATATACATGAAAAGGACATTGAGAAACCTAATCTAGTAGGAGATGAAGAAGACCATCTTCATATATAATTGTATTATCTTCATTATACCATTATTATTAAGTTATTTGACTAAGTTATTGCAGAAGCAAGTGAAAAAAATTGCACGCAGAACATGGGGGCATGTAATCATACCTTGAGTGCAAGGGCTATGGCAACCCCAACAATAAAAAGAAAGAAAGGCATAACGAAATCGGCCAAAGTACATCCATTCCATGGGGAGTGATCAATGCGTGGATAAGCTTCACCAGCATCGTCTACCAGTATCATCAACTGCATAAATTAAGAGTGAAAAATATTTAACAGTTTTTTTTATGAAAGAAAACGTTTCAATATAAATATGTGACTACATATTTCAAATATGATAAAGTGTTCTATCAACAATAACTTTAAAATAAATGCATGAAAAACTAGTTTTGCCATGCAGAGAAAAGGGTTTGGAGAGGACTAACCACTATGGTTAGACCCCTAAATGCATCCAGGGTTGCAACCCTCTTGGTCTTCTTCTTAACCAGTGGTTGCTCCTCTAACTCATCCACAGCCACAGGCTTAGCCATTGTGTCTTTGTCACGCTCAACTGTAGAACCTCCTTTACTGCTTCTAATGGTTACCTGCTTCTTCAAGCCATCCTTATTATCACCCTCATCATTTAATGGTGAATTGAGGCCTTCTTCCATTCTCTTAGTTCCTTCATCCATGGCTGAATAGTGAATAGTATTCAACAATGTTCAAATGTATCCTTGTCTCTTCCTCTTGCAGTGGAATTTAACAATTATAGAAAGAGTACATGTTAGAGATAGAAATAAAGAATTAATGTGACAGAGAGGTCCAAATGAATGAAGTAGAAGGCCGGCTTTGTTGGCCTCATCTTCAAGGTCGAAATGTTTAATATTACATTACAAATAGAAGAGACAGATGAAGGACTTTGGATATTTTTTTCAAAAGAAAGAAATCTAAACAAATAAAGACATTGGAGAGAAAGACAGGGAAGAGGTTAACACTCTCATTTGATAGATTAATTAGCATTAGCACAGGCTGGTGCTTTTTATAATTACTCTAAACTTAGAATTATTTCTTTGGATGTTTGCACAGTGGTAATTGTCCGGCTAAATAAAGTAAAATATAAAACAAAGATAATAAACAAAAAAGAGCTTTTAAAAAGTAGTTAATTACTCATTTTTTTAATGCGTGTCAAAAGATGATGTCGTATCTTGAGTGATTATAGCCTCGTTTAAAGACAGATATGCGAATTTGCAGCAGCAAAAAAATAGTGAAGTTTACTCCCATGGATGCTATTTGATACGTCACATGCAGTGGATAAGCTGTGCCATGTTTATCTCAGCCTCAACGAAGTAGCCTTAAAAACTCTGCTATTATTGTCCCATGTACACCTTAGTGGTAAGTTTTGCTGCAAACAGAGCTACTCTGCATCAAGTGGTACTGCTACGCACCTTTCCACGCTTCTTGCCTGCAAAACACAACAACAAAAACCTCCCTTGCCCTTAGGTATAAGCAAGCCATTGGTATAGCTTAAATCATCACCGATTACACAGAAAAGTAACCTATAAGAATTGCAAATAAGCAACCCATCCAACAGGATATTATGGTAAAAAAGCACTTATAAATAATAATATTTCATATTAAAATATAGACACTTATACATATTAATTGATAAAATAACTATAATATAACTCATAATTTATGAATTTATACCTTTTTATATATCTTGTGATTATAATTTGAATAAAAGCGATTTATTTTCAAATTTGAGTTAATTTGAGAATTTTAGAGAATAATGGAGATAAAAAAAGGCAAAGGAGAATGTACAAAACTAAAAAGGAAAAGTTAGAATGCACCACCATTCACCCAAGCGAGTTTTATCTCGCCCAAACGAGATTACTCTAGTAATGTTGGGTCTTTTTTCGTGCAACTCGTTTAGGCAAGCCTAGTAACACCCAACTAGAAGTCACATAGCTCAAGCCTAACTAGTTTAAATATGAGTCTTGAGACACGACCCTAAAGGATCATGGAGTAGATTGAAATTCAATTGGAAGGATAAAAGGTGTTATAATGTTTAACATATTTGAATGCTATAAATTTGAAATGTTAATTGTTATCAACATCTAATCGTAATGATAAGAAGTTACGTCTAATCATAATGATAAGAAATTTTTATAAATATGCGAGGAGAAATCGATATTTAAGATATTGTCTTAATAATTTTATATGTGAGAATTCGATATAAGTGATTTTTATATGGACATCAATGTAAATCAAATGATAGAATATTATCATGTTATTCCAAATACAAAAGAATAAGAAAGATGAATTCCAATCACAATTTTTCCAATTGAACCAACAAACTTTTTGACTTATTTTCTTTTTAATCATCACAATCATAACAAACTCTCAACAAACTTTATTATTTTATTTTTTATTTAGTAAATCTTTTACTTTTATTCAACTGTTGTGGGTTCTATATCCATTCTTAAAAATAAATTATTACTTCTCTAGCAACACGATATATAGTTGCCATTAGACATAGCAAGTAACTATTTTTGAGGTAAACTTTCCAACGCTGAAGCAAAATAAAACCTTAGAGTTTGTTTGGAATTTCTTTGGATTACAAGGATTCCTCAAAGTGTCCATGATTCCAGCAGCTACTGATTTTTGTGTTAATGTGCAATTGGTTTAAGTGCAGGTGAAAAGTAAAGTGAACTCATTTCCCAGTAGAAGCAGTAAGAGTGGTGATAATGATCAACAATAAGGAGTTGAAGTTAACAGCACTTTTCTAAATTTCCAACCTAATGATTCCAGCAGCTACAGATTTTTGTGTTAATGTGCAATTGGTTTAAGTGTAGGTGAAAAGTAAATTGAACTCATTTCCCAGTAGAAGCAGTGAGAGTGGTGAAATCTAAAAGGTCTTGTAATAAAGATACAGTAAGGAGCGAAAAACATTGGTTTGGTTAGTAATTATATACTAATTTAGAAATTATTTAATAATAATATAAATTAATTTAAAAATCAATGTTTTTTTATAAATTTTTATAATTTAATTAATTATTTTACGATAAAAAAAAAGTTTGAAAAAAAAAATCAATAAAACTAA
>Ga0123341_1003998_pt1 | contig 12820 bp, 6 predicted proteins | sample Turbeapinknodule_FD_89959 | JGI IMG/M metagenome (GOLD analysis project Ga0123341, IMG submission 89959) | Root nodule microbial communities of legume samples collected from Mexico - Turtle bean Mexico pink nodule | ecosystem: Host-associated > Plants > Roots > Nodule | place: Mexico: Nepantla... | reverse complement strand
CTGAAGATATTCTCGGTCTGCCGGTCGTTCGGCCAGATTTCTGAAGATATTGACTTATCAGTCTCTCGGTCAGGCTTGACTGGGAGTCGGGCAGGCAGGTGGGTCCCGGCCTCGCCCAGTACCAGTACAGTCTTTCATTCTTAATATAGAGTAACTACCCAGAAACAAACACAACATTAGTATGCCTCTAGTTAGTCTCCATTACACTCTCCCATTCATTTCTTCTTATTTGTCTTTCTTTATCCTACTTCTTGTTTTTCTTCCTTTCAACTATTTTTTTTTTCTTCAACAAGCTTTTTATCATCTTTTTGTATGATAAATTTGAACTTGAATTTATATTCTCTTATTAACTTCTTCTATTATAATAAACTTTTGATGAACTTTTTCTTGAAATCATACAAAAAAAAAAATAAAAAAAAATAAAGAAATCTAAGAAATAAAACTTTCTTTCATCTCTTTCTTATTCATTCTCCCATTAACACACTTAAAACATATAATTAACACACCAAAATTTAATATTATTTATTATCATTAAAACCTTAACACCACTTATTTATGGAAATAACTAGTACACTCTTTTATATTAATATTTTAGATTTTTTATAAAGTCTTTTTATCTTTAATTTCTTTCTATTTCATGGTATTTAACACTAAAGTTAAATATGTTCCTTTAAATTAATAAAATCTCAAAAAAATATCATCATCTAAGTTGAAAATGGTAAAACATTACTAATGTAAATAAATTTGTAGTTAAATATTTAATTTATAATTTCTCATAGAAAACCAAGATCAAAATCTTATCACATCAACAAACTTTTGGAAGATAGTATGTGGCCGGCCCCATGACACACCACTTCGTTGGTAATGTGATTAAAGTTTGTTCTAAGCCTAACTTTCTACGCGGCTCTGACGCATTGTTGCAATAAATCGTTTGTGTTTTGCGCATAACAAAGCACCATTACACTAAAAAAACACTTATTTACCCGTTTTGTAAGATTTCGTTAACAATCTTCACATAACGAAATTCTTATTTTCACTTTGGTGTTAGATTTGCTCTGTAAAAAAATAAACATGAATTAGGTTTTAAGTTTTAAGTTTCTACTAAATTTAAATGTTTTTAATTGAGTTTTTATTAAAAAAATTTTCTTTTAAATACTTAAAAAGTTATATTTTTCAATCAATTTTTCATCACATAATTTTTTTAATTGAGTGACAATTATTTTGTTTTGTCACATTTCTTAGTGGTTTTCACATATTATTTTGTATTTATATTAAACAAGATAGTTTTGTAATTAATATTATATGTAATTTTTAAGTGTTAGACAAGGACAAACAAAAATGAAAAAAAAAAAACGAAAAATTTAAATATAATTTTCGGAAACTAAAATCTTAAATCCTAAATTCTAAACATGTGGTTGAACAACAATGGAACATCCAATCATGAGATTATTTATGGAACATATAATAACAAGTGAGAACTTGTTTAATGAGATTGAAAAGAAAGTGAAAATAAAAACTTGTTGGATAATAATAAACGAAAACAAAGAGAAAAGTAAAATAAAAATTTAAATAAAATCATTGGAAAATTAAAAGAATGAAATTGGAGTTACACTTAAATATCATACCAACTTTGCTACATTTAACCATAACCATTATTATGTAGTGATTCTTCTTCTCTTCAACCTCACACTTGTGCATAGTCTCCCAACATCATATTTAAGTTTTCATTTTGCTTTTCTTTTTAGTTTTGTTTATCCACGTCTAATAATAAAAGTCATCAGTTATTTTATTACCAAAACTACATCTAATAATAACATGTGATGATAAGTAAATAAGAAGTAAATAAGATGATGAGATAAAATAACGTCATTTAGTTGATTGAAAATTTAATTTGCAGCTAATTTAGTTTAAAATTAGAGATTTAATTAAGTTAGTTTTTTAATATTCTTAAAATTTTAAAAAGATTAAAGATAAACGGTCAAATTTAAGTGATAAAGTTTAGAATTTTATCAACAATAAAAAATATTTTTCTTTCTTAAGTTTATGATAAAAATTGATAAATACACATCAACAACCATAATTCAATACTTGGAAATGATGACTTTGAATCATATTATAAAAATAGAAACGGCATAGAAGAATACTCTAGATTTTATATTAAAGGAAATAAGAGAATTGATAAGTATAGTAAATAGAATCTAATTGGTAAATAAATAAATGAAAAAAAAGATGACGCGTGGAAACAGGAAAAAGTCTATGGCATGGAAACTACACAATTGGGTCAAACTTTCCACACTTCTTTATATATTCTCCAATAACATTTTATAAACGAGAAACTATAAAACGAATTTATAATTTTTATTAAATATATAGAAAAATATTAATTACATTAAATTAGATTAAATTAAATATAATTAATTAGTCAAATTAAAATGAAGTGTGGAACTTGCACTCTTGAAAAAACAATGGCCGTTGAAAACACACACGAGTTATACTCGGGGTAGGAGAGAGAAAGCGATATTTAAGTATGTGAGAAAAAAAGAAGAGAGAGAGAGAAAGAAAGAGTGAAGAAGAATGATAGCCATAAATAAATATATAGATAGTTTCAATTATTAGCTCAAAGCCTTTCTTCTTTGTCCTCTCTCCTCACACCAACACACAAAATATCGCCACCCACTCCACCACCTTCACCGTCGCACCTTCACCGCCTTCTCACCCTATCAACGCCGTCACACACAACAAAACAAAACTCCCTCACAAACACCACACGCTAAAACCTTTCGTTTCTCTTCCTTTTTCTTTCTTTCTTTCTTTCTTTCTTTCCCGTTTTGCCCTTTCGGTTATCTTCTATCTATTCTCTCGTTATTCTATGGCTTCTTCACTTCTTCTTTTTCTTCTTCTTCTCCTTTGCGTGTATGTGATTCAATTCGCGTCTGCGTTTTCTTCTTCTTCTTCTTCTTCCTCGTTGTGCCTTCCCCAACCACCTTCCTTTCGCTATAATCTCCAATCGCAGTGCCCAATCTCGATCCCGACGAATCCGCCTCTTCAGGTACCTCGGTTGTAAGATTTTGTGTTAATTTTCGCGTGTTGAGGTTTTTGCGGTGTGTTTGCTCCTGTGTTTGTGGATTGTTGGATTTTGTTTCGATGTTTGGGTAGTTTGATCTTTAACCTAGCTGGCAAATATTGTGTATGAATTTTTGGCGAATTCGTTAAATTTTATTGTGAAAGAGGCCGTGGAATCTGATGAGATAGATATGGAATCTGATAAGTGAGATGCGGAGTAATTGTTTGCATAGTTTTCTTCTGTTTGAAGAAATTCATCGGAATTATGATATTGACGCACCAGAGATCGTTAAATGGTCAGGAACAATGGCGATGTGTCGTGTGATTCGTGTAATTGACCTCACCTGATTGGATAAGGTGTTTGTTGTCGCTGTTGTTGTTTGGATGGTTTGATGAACCTGGGTTCTGAATTGAACGCATGGGAATGAGGATTCGGTTTTCGCATCTTTTAAATGTCCATTGATAGGGATACTTTCATATCTGAGAATGATTTTGAACTTCTTGATTTGCAGGCTTATGGAGATAATTCCTCATAATTTTCTTTGTTTTGGCTAATTGTTTTATATTTTTAAAATTTATGGAAAACAACTGAATTTATTGTGTGTTGCCTTGGACCTTGAAGATATTTTTGTTAGGTTAAAGATTTCTGTGCTTAACTACTTTTAAACAATTAGCTATTATACTGTTTGGGATTTTGTTGGATCGTTCGGCATCAACCTGAGATATGGGATCGGTTAGTTAAAAGCAACCCAATTGAGGACTATTTTTGAGTTTAGGATGGGGGATTTAAAGCCTTCCTTGGCATCATTTGGGATCTTTTACCAAGCATGTAGACAAGTTTGAAATATGTATTTTATGTAGCTGACTAAGAACTAGTTTACTTGATTATTTTTTACTTGGATGTCACGGTCGCATTGGTATAACAATAATGTGTCCATTTGATGTCCTTTAATAACCTCTAGAGAATGATCCATAAGTGTCCATGGAATTAATCAAGTTGTGATAAAAATACATATAAATTTCTCGTTTTTAACTCTCAGCATTAAAAGTCTTACAGATGGTAGCTTGGCAATACAGTGTTGTTAACTTTGATTATGCTCTCTAGCATCTTCTCAACCATTTGATGGGACCTACTTTCATTGTATTTCTCTTCACTGAGGGGAGGGGATTTCCCGTGAATCTCTTGAATGATTATATTTTGATCAGGAAAATCAATTTCGTTTTGAGGATTTCAATCAAATCATTCACACTGAAGCTTTCATCCAAATCCCAAATAATTTCCTCATTTTACATATCCTTGTTAAACCATCATCAATCACATAACCTGTCAACAAAATCAAAATTTGTTTAAAGTGAAGCAAACAGATTATGTAAAACCTGTGCTTATTTCACCATGAAGAATTGCCCATATCTATTAAGTCCGTTCTTTATTCCACCAGCACTCCCCCGAAATAATTTCTTGAATATAGTTTGCATTTGATTAACCTTTACACGACCCATTGTCATATGCTTGGAATTGTGATAAGCATTTTTAACTAAATAATTATCTAGTCCAAAAAGTATATTTTTAACTCATTTTCTTCGTTGCATAAAGTTAGTCAAGTATGAGAAGCTCAAGGTGTCTGAAATACAAAATCAGAATTAAAAGTGTTGATATTACATTAGATAGTAGTATTTTTTTCTTATTAGTGGAATTATTTCAGTCAGGCCTGATCACCTTGGACTGTAAATTTCTAGTTTATACTCTTCTTTCCTCTAGCTCATTGGTTGGTCATCATTTTTTTTTTATATATTTCTTCTATAGTGTGAGATCCATTCTGCATCAAACAGAACATTTAGATCAATGTTAATGAACCATCGTCATTGATTGTGCAACCAAGTGCTATTACATTTTGTGAACTTTGTTGATTTAAATGACTACTTATCTGACAAATTCCTTGGTTATTTGAGGTGTGCTACTTTTAGTCCATTGATCAATTAATATGGAATCAACCACTTCACAATAAGTTGAACCTTCACTTTCTTCCTTTCTCCCATAGTCATATATGACCTTTTCAACTTTTCAATCATTGAATACCACATTTCTTACACTAGGTGAAGAGAAAAAGCTTTTGTATGGATTCTTCCAAGAGCATTACAGATTGGTGTCGTGGAAGAAAGTATGTAATCCTTCTTATCCCACCAATTATAGGTTTTACTCTTATATATAAGTGATTAGATTTTTATATGGATTAAAAGCTATCCATGTTTAGGGTTTTGTCAAGTTTTATGATGGTTGTTGAGGACCTAGCATAATCTTCTTCCTTTATTTGTACTGGATATGAGATCATATGTGGATTTCCTTGCCTATACATATAAAAGGTAGTTGTTAGTTGTCAGATGTAAACAGAGACTGAGCTCTAAACACACCAAGACCAAAAAAAGAGAAGAGAACTTTGAGCAGTCTGTCATTGGTTGGAAATATCATGGCTGGGCAAGCAAACAACGGGTTCGACATAGTTTGAAGAAAAGGTTAAGATGAACGACTGTGGAAGAAGGGTTTGAACCCTATAATGTTTTGACTAAAAAAAATCATTAGAAAATGGGAGAATTCACAATATTTGCTGTTTCAGGGGTAATTTCCCATTATCATGGTTGCTATAGATGCAGCCACAACAGATATTGAAACGGCTCTACTATATGATATTGAAGATTACAAATAAGCTATTCGTAACCCCCCCCCAACAAACCCAATGCCCTGCCATTAAAGAAATAATTTCATTAACCTAACTATTGAATTAACATAGACATGTATAAATTTCTTGTGCAACTGGTTTATTGGGCTAGGTCACATGTTGGTCAAGCCCAAATGCCAGGGAGGTCTCCATTTTATGTACTCATCATGAAACAACAGTTGTTGGTTTAACATTGCATTTTGAGTTTGTAATTGACCATCCTGCAAAATTATTTGGCTGGATATAAATGATTTTATGCTACATTGATAGTGGTAATAAGTTTCCTATTTTAAGGTCCGTTACTTGAATTTTCATTGTGTTAAGAAATTTGTCTCTTTGAGAATTGAAGTGTGCACGTTAAGGCAGAAAAGGGGACATATTGGCTTTGGGGATATATATGTTTTGGATCATTTTGTTAGTCAAAAGAAAAGATGACAAGAGACATGCGGATAACAGTTTCTTTTCTATCATTTTCAATAAGTTTTTAAGCCCAACGCAATTCCTTCTGACTAAATGAGTACATGTGCCCAGCAATGATATATAGACAAAGTACACTGTGTTTGTCATTATTACACTGTATAGCTTTGCTTATATAGATTGGAATAAATATTTATTTAATTATGTTTTCCGGACTTTATTAAATTGCATATTCTGACGACATTTATTTTATTTTTCAATTTGATTTGTTTAGGTGGATGGAAATATTTTAGACAGAGTTCTGTCTAGCAGAAAGAGTATAGAGTATATTTCTATACTCTTCTATGCTTCCTGGTGCCCATTTTCTCAAAAAATGCTTCCTCAATTTGAACTTGTCAGTTCCATGTTTCCTCAAGTAGAACATTTGATTCTAGAGCAATCATCAGCTTTGCCAAGGTTTTGAAGTTAGCTCTGCTCTTAATTTTAAATTTCTGGATAAGGATGAAACTAATTCCTTTTGCTGTATGCTGTTTTGCTAATTTCCTATTGAAGAATGCTAGTGCTACAGTCGATGACACACTCTCCTTACCAAATTCTATATATTAATAAATGAAATCCATGTGCATTCCGCTAAATATGAGTATGAGCTGCTAAGTAAAGAGTAAAAACCTATACCATTTAGTAGAATCTACATGGATTTCACCCAATGATAGTGTGTCAGACATTGTGTTGCTAGCATTAATCAATTTTCTGTTAGTTAGGTTAAAGTCATAACTAATAGATGTATTCTTTCCTTTTCTACATTGTATTTAATTGATAATTCAGATGAAATTATGTCATACACAACAGGCTACCTTTATAATTGTCTGTTGATGTCTGCATTTGTTTTGCTTTTGCAGCTTGTTTTCACGATATGGAATCCATAACTTGCCTGCAATATTACTAGTGAACCAGACATCAATGTTGAGATATCATGGTCCAAACAATCTCCTTTCCGTTTCTGAATTTTACGAAAGAAACTCAGGTAAGCATATCCCCGTTCTTGTTTGTAAGTATGCTACGGTTATTTGAAGAGAATCAATTTTCCTCCCCAATTAATAACTAACACGAAGCTTTAGAAACTTCCACGACTGAGTTTTATTTTATCTAATTTACCTCCATTGACTGATCTCTCTGCTTGTTCAGGGTTTGTAGCAAGTATTAATATTGTTGAACAACCTAGCAGCATGACGAGTGATGAAAATTTGACCATGAACCAGATTGGTTTGTCTCTGAAAGAAACATGGAGCAGGGACCCCTACTTGTTATTCTCTGTATTGTTTCTTTGTTTTAGGTTACTCCTCTTTGTATTCCCCAAGATCGTCTCACGTCTCCGAGCATTCTGGGTTTCCTGTGTTCCTCATCTGAACCTGCAAATATTTGGTGAGACAAGCCAAGTGATGGGACGTGTGCTTCAGGTGATAGATGTCAGGAGGATTTGGAACAGGTTAAGACTGTGCAAGATCAGGATTTTTCAGGAAAGGGCAAGGAGTGCCCGAGTTTGGGCTTCATCTCTGGCTTCTGTTTCTCTTGGTGAGTCATCATCAGCTAGGTCATCCACACAAGGTTTGAATTAACAACTTTCTTACTATGTCATTTTTTGAGGGTAGTTAAGAGTTTATCTTTATCAGTTATATTATATCCTCAGGCTTGCAGTGAAGCTTGGCAGCACAGTCTTCCCTCTTGCTAATTTTGTTGTAGTACTAATAGCCAAATGTTGATTTATGTTTTAAGCTGGGCTTTGAGAGGAAGCGAACAGGCATGTAAATTTGAGAAGTGTTTCCTTTCGTGTAAATTAGTTGTTTCTGAATGAAATCATACACGTTACTGTGGAATAACCATCCTCACTACCTTTCCCCAACTTATTTATTAGCCCCACTTAAGCAATTTGAAGCACAACCAACTTCATTATGTTCCAAGTCTGGAAGAAAGAGAAAACTACCGCAGGTATTTTATCTATCAACTATTTTTTCCACTAATCTCGTGTATGGCTAAGTGGCAATAACGTTCCATCCCATCTTTATAATAATATATATTTTATAATACTCTTTTAAACAATTCAAATTGTCTGAAATAGATAAGAATCTACCAAATATTGTAGGTTCTACATTTTATTTAACCAGTTTTACTAGTGATTCTTGTTATACTGGTATCCTAATGCTTCCGAAATACGGTTCATGTGTTTTTATTTGGGTTGCTTTCGGAATTTTGGTTCTCTAGGCGGTGCCGTCTTTTGCAATAGAAATCAGTTCGTCGATGTTTCAATTTCGGGCTTTGGCTAATGGAATTACAGGAAGAGTCATACAATAGAATTCAGTTCCATGAATGAAGGAGTTAATATAGTTTCTAAAATCACAAAAGATGCCATTTTAGGATGCCAAAATCAAATTACAACTAGCCTTTATTTTTGCAGGCTGGAAGGATAGTGGAACAGTAACTTCAAAACCACCCAAAAGAAATAGTTGAAATTATCTGTCATTTAAATTATATTTTTGTATTTCTAAAAATTAATTTGACCTGTGTTCGTGATTGATTTGAAGGAAAGATCTCATTTATTACATTTTTTCTTTCAATTGGTATTACTTATAATTGAAAAGAGCATCATCGTCAAGTATTGCTTTTCTGACCCGTGTCACCAGGACTGGGACTCTTGTAAGTTATGGTTATACAATAAGTTTATGAAGTTAAAAGTTTTAGTTAAGTTATACAATCGAAGTTGATCCTATGTTGATCTCTCCCTAGGATTTTAGGAAACAGAAACTTTTAATATAAAACATCAAAAGTAATTGTGGAAACAAAAACCTCAAAATAAATTCCTTAAATTAATATAGTACAAATATTTTGACACTTTGGATGTTACACAAAACTTAACTTTCACACAAAACTTAACTTTCAGTGGGAGGTACAATTATGTGATCTTCTGCAACAGTTCCCAGTTCTTACTCAGGACTTTCGCAGTGATAGTTGTGTTTTATGACTGCAGGGTGATTTGATCATTTTAGTTAACTATACACAATTCTTAGGGTCTTACCTTATATTGGATCCTCCTACCTTTGTCATGGTTCTCCCAAGAATGTTTATATTGTGTTTAGATGACATATATTCAAAGGGTAATTTAATTTTATAGTGAATTTTAAACGTTTTTGTGATTAAATGTGATTTAAACGAGAAATTTTGAAAGAAATTAAAATTTAGAAAATGTATGAGAGTAATTTAATTACAAAAATTATACAAGTTCAAATTTCAGTTAAAAGATAAGAATCTGAAATTCTTCATGTATTCTCAATTTTCACATCTTTAATTTTCTTTAATATTAATTGGCTGGTTGAAGTGTCCAGTTTAGTTTTTGTGGATGTATTATCAACTCAGATTTGATCGAGGTGTGAATTCAAATATCTGTAAATGCAGTATTGCCTTGGTTAAGATTTTTTGGTTTTTAGTAAATATTGACTGATAAATTTATTTTCTTACTGTATTTTCAATTACATTTGTTGGGATTATTTTTTGTTAGATGTCTATGCAACTGTTTTTTTAACTGACATTACTATTATTTTTGTCAAAATTTAATTATGATATTTTTTAATACTGACTATATTATTTTAAAAAACTCTTATTAATATCATTTGAATTTTCTTTTAACAAATTTTGAAGTAAAAATAGTAACTGATATTGATTGAAAAATATTACTAACTAATCTTTTTAAATTATTAAATGTCATTTAACCCTAAAATAAATATTTTTTTTGGGTGATAATAAAAATATTTAATCTAAAAAATATATTATTTTTTATGTCAAAGACCAGAAGCTATGCGCTAATTCTCATGGGATTTTGGTTGTTCTTAAAAGCGATGGCTATTCATTTTAGTCTTAGTTAGTATCATTAGATCTTCAACAAGGTAAAAATTATCGTATTCTGTATGTACATGTTCTTGGAGTTTCCGAGGTGGTCGGATATGTGGCCGGAAAAATTGTTTCCAGAATAAAATTGTATGTGTTCCCAAATCCGGCAACATAATTATTAAAAGAAAATCGTTAACGACAAAGGTTGTCAATGGTGATCCAAATGTAGTGGCAGAATCGTAACCAAAGATGGAGGACAATAAACAGAGAAGGGAGAAAATGAGATAGGGATAAAAATTGCAGGGAGAAGGAGAAAAGAAAATTAGGGTTAAATTTGAAAACCCATAAGGTTACGACATTTCAACATTTGAGGGGTGCAAGTTTAAATTTGCAGAGGTGCAGGAAGTAATTGTCTAATGAGCTCTTAAGAAAACCTACATGTACTAACTTACATGCATGTGTGTATATTAGTGACACAGTTTATGCTACATCATCAATTAACATCGTTTGAAAATTTAACAGAATTGATTAAATTACATACTTTTTAAAAAAATCTTAGGACCGAATTAATTTTTTTAAAATTGACTATTGATTCCAAAAAGGTAATTATATATTTTTTTTTACTAAAATAAGAAGAGAGTGCTAAAATTAAACATAAATGATGCACTTCTCGTCGATAATAAGATCTTAATCCAACATATTAGATTTTAAGTAAATATCAAAGTTGTCTCATCAGTTGCATGGGATCAATCCTCTCCAATCTCCTAATAAGCCAAGGACACAGTAAGAAAAATGTTCCTTTGACTCATAATAACAAAAGAAGTTCAGTACATGAACAATCAATGAGGGCAAAGCTAGACGAGTCAAGTGATCTATCACTTAGTCGAACAACAACATGATCAACTATTTGTGGAAATTGAAATCCACAACACGAAACAATGCAAACCAATTATTATAAGAAGTGACAAAGTGATTGGAAGGAACATTGACAAAAATGCAAAGGTTGAAAAGAATTCATGAGAGAGGAAGGTGAGAAAGAAAAAAATGAAAAAGAATAAAAAGGAAAAGAAGAAATTAGGAAGAGGTTGTAAGGAATAAGGAAGAGAATCTGGAAAATAAAGAGGACGAGAAGAAAACTATTGAAGATGGAGCTTCTTTCATCAATACCTTCCATAATAAAAGAGAGAAAGAAAGGTATTGTACAAGATTGAAAGATATCCTGAAGTAGTTACAGATAAACATGCCTTGTATAAAAGTCTTGGAACAGATGCCTGAATATGCCAAATTTACGATAGAATTGTTCACCAAGAAAACAAAATTTTTAGAAGAAGATACGGTGGAATTGGCAATTAGATGTAGTGAACTCATACAAAAGAATATAAAACAACAATAAATAAATGAGAACAAGGAAAATCAACTACACATGTCAAGTGATGGAGGACCATGATACACAAGAATAAAAGATAGATGAAATATCTATATCAATAGTAGAAATAAATTGCATAGGATTTATATTTTACTTAGAGTATTTTATAGACGAAATAAGGATACTCTAGAAACCTTAACTTGTCACAAAAGTAAGGGTTTCTAGAGCACCTTAAAAGAGTACATACGACTTCCTTAAGCCATCATACTCACCATAGTTAAGCTTACTTAACTAGAGTTATGGTAGCTTAAGGAGCAAGTTACCTTCATCTATAAAAATCCTAAAATTCACCCATGTATTCAGATTTGCAATTAATGAATAAATAGTTGTGAATTTAAATACTCATTCTCTCCCAAATATCTCTTGCTAGTGAGCCTATTAGGCCTAGTGAACCTAGGGAAGGTTGGCCAAACCTCTTTCCCCTTCATTGCACCTTCAAACCTCAAGCATCCTTGCACCTTTCTCATCCGTTTGGTGCCTTTCTCTTCACTTCATTCCACTGCAACTCCATTCATTCCATCAACCAAGAACTTGGATTGCATCACCAAGTCTTATAGATAAAACAATAAGAGCATATGACAATTTCACTAAAGAGGAAGAAGACATTGAAGATTGCTTTGAAGAATTTAGAGATGCATGTTCCAAACCCAAAGAGAAATTGAAAGTGGAGGACAACTAAAAGTTTGTGAAAGATGAAGTAAAAATGCTTCCTCCTCATGTGAATTATGTTTTCCTTGATGAATGTAGAAAAAAAGCTTTTGTGGTTTGGAAATTGTTGAATTCAAATTCAACAACTTTCGAAATGAAGACAATTAACTAGGTTTATGTCCATGAATTAAACTGTTATGTTATTATCTGCATGTGGATTGTTTACTTTAAATGTTTGTTTAAGGTTTAGTAAGCGTGTTAGGTTTAGTATGTGATTTTCATTAGTTAACTTTTAAATTATTGTGTGTATATAGAAAAGTAGAACATATAATGCATTGGTACTATATGGTATGATATTGCTTGATAAGTCACGAGTTACTGCACTAACTTCTTTCAAGAGGCATCAAGGGTTCCAAGGAGAACCGCATTGAGGTGCAATGCACACTGTAGAAAATTGACTCAAGGATTTAAATCATTGCATCAAACTAAGTTCCCACCTGGAGAGCTAAGAGAGTTGATGAGCATATATTTATTCACACTCATTAGCCTAATTCGTAGATTATTGGACTATAATAATAAATAAATCCATTGTTTTAATTAATATTCTTATAATTGGGTTTATTTGGGCCTTAACTATTATTATTGTTAATTTTGTGTTTTTAGAGTAAATTAT